>Ga0070708_100000259_pt1 | contig 39524 bp, 24 predicted proteins | sample KBSK5503metaG_FD_65469 | JGI IMG/M metagenome (GOLD analysis project Ga0070708, IMG submission 65469) | Corn, switchgrass and miscanthus rhizosphere microbial communities from Kellogg Biological Station, Michigan, USA - KBS K5-50-3 metaG | ecosystem: Host-associated > Plants > Roots >... | reverse complement strand
CAGCCTCGATGTGCTAGGGCGGTATCTCTGCAACACCTGGCAGGAAGCGATCAGTTCCGCGGACCAAACCATACGAGCTGACGCCAGGCCTTTCGACGTGATCGTTCTGGGAGGAGGAACCTTCGGTGCGGCGGTGGCGCAGCACATATTCAATCAAGACACCTCTCACAGCCATCGCATTCTCGTTCTCGAAGCCGGCCCCTTCCTGCTCCCCGAGCACACGCAGAATCTGCCGGTGGTCGGAGTGGGTGTGCCCGCGCCGACCAGCATCGCCGACCTAAGGGCGCAGGGTCAGGACCGTCAGCCTCGCCAGGAGGTATGGGGTTTACCGTGGCATTCGCCGGCACCTTTTCCTGGACTCGCCTACTGCGTGGGCGGACGATCCCTTTATTGGGGCGGTTGGTCGCCTCAGCTACTCGACTCGGAGATGCCGACGACTGGAGTCGCCAAGAGTCGATGGCCGCAAGCTGTGGTCGACGATCTGAACGCTCGGTACTTCGCCGAGTCGAATGAGCAGATCGGATCCGACGTATCGAACTACTACATTTTCGGCGCCCTGCAGAACAGCCTCCGCCAGCTGCTGGCTGACGGCATTGGGGCCGGCAAGGTGACAGACGCTATTCCACTGACGGTCTTGCCGGATCATCCCGCAGTGCGCGCTCTCGCTCAGCCTCCGACCACCCAACAATTAGCCCGAATGCTCGGGCTTGACTCCGCAGGCTCGGCAATTAAGCAAGAGCTCTTGAGCCTCATGAAGCTGGAGGCTCCGCTCGCGGTGCAGGTCAGGAGTCGGTCCGGCTTGTTCCCAATCAACAAGTTCAGCACCGTGCCCCTAATGACCAAAGCGTCACGGGTGGCAGAGGGCGACTGCGCAAACGATGATGTGAAGAAGCGTCTCATGGTCGTCGCTGACTGTCACGTGGTCGGCCTCCAGTTCGACAGTGCCCGAGTCGCCGCAGTTGATACGAACTTCGGGACTCTGGCAGTGCCACTAGGTGGAGTCGTGATCCTGGCCATGGCCACCATCGAGAGCACCCGCCTCGCGCTCAACGCATTCCGGGGCACTCCCAATTACCGACAGATCGGCACGAACCTGATCGCGCACCTTCGGTCCAATCTCAACATTAGAGTGCCCACGTCGAGCTTCACAGGCTTGTCCGGCAATCTCGAGCAAGGTGCCCTCTTTGTGAAGGGACGGCACCACTTTGCTGACGGCAGCGTCGGGCACTTCCACCTCCAGATCACTGCGGCCGGAGGCTCCAATACCGCCACTGATGCTGAGGCCGAGCTCTTCAAAAAGATCCCGGACATCGACCAGTTCAACGTGCTCCGCTTGGCCAGCGCACAGGACGTGGTGATCGTGATCAGGGGCATTGGGGAGATGGAGACCGAGAATCCGGCCAGCTCCGTCGGCCTCGATCCTGAGCGAGACGAGTACGGAGTCCAACGGGCCTTTGTGAGCATCGCTGCCAGCCAACGCGATTTGGAGCTTTGGGATGCGATGGACCGGGCGGCGGAAGACGTCGCCCTGATCTTTGCTGGCGGTCAACCGTATGAGGTGCTGGCCGCCGGCAGGTCGCTACCGGTTGCAGCCGGTCAGCTCGCCTCCACTGTGCTCGCGCCTGGTAAGAGGCGAGATGGCCTCGGTTCGACTCACCATGAAGCCGGGTCCCTAAGGATGGGCGACAACCCGGCTGTTTCAGTAACCGATGCCGACGCCAAGTTTCATGACGTCGCAAATGCGTACGCAATTGGACCGGCAATCCTGCCTCGGACTGGGTCACCCAACCCGATGTTGAGCGGAATCGCGTTGGCCCGGCGCCTGGCTGAGCATCTTGGCAATCCAAGCCCATTCATTGCGGAGGCGGGGTTTACTGCGCTTTTCGACGGCATCCAGATGACGAACTGGCGGATGGCCGGTCCCGGCCGCTTCATCGTGGTCGACGGTGCTCTCGAGGCGGTGCCCGACCCCAGCGGAGAACTCGGGATGCTCTGGTGCACGAACCCCAGCCCGGCGGACTTTGTGCTCAAGCTGGAGTGGCTGCGCTGGCAGCAGAACGACAACTCTGGGGTGTTCGTGCGATTCCCAGATCCAACCAGCAAGGGCTACAACAACCAGGCTTGGGTCGCGATCAACCTCGGTTTCGAGATCCAGATCGACGAGTTCGGCTGGCCGGATCAGGCGGGAATCCACAAGACCGGTGCTATCTACGCCCAAGGTGTTCAGAACCTGTCCCAGGCAACGGCCAGAGCACCTGGCCAATGGAACGAGTTCGTGATACGAGTCCAAGGCCAGGCCTACACCGTCGCGCTCAATGGTATTCAGGTCGCCGCGTTCCAGAATCAAGACGCGGCTCGCGGCCTGGCGAGCACACTTCAAGCCCCGGCTTACATCGGCCTCCAGGTCCACCCGCCGTCGTTGGGCGAGTCAGCTAACGCCGGCCGGGTAGCGTTCCGCAAGATCAGGATCGCACACGTGTAGTGGTCTCTCAGTGGCGGCAGGACGACGCGAGAGAAATCGATCGACTATTGAGTCCTGCCGACATGGCTGAGGGGTATTGACTCTAATCGCCGCTCTCGGTCTCTAGGCGAGTTGATTGACGATCTACGGATTGTTGCTTCCGTTCGCCAGCGCCGACAAGATGTGCTACCCGTGGCTGTCTTACCTCGGCTCAAACCGTGCTATTAGGACCACAGCAACCCGGCGCCTGTGAGGGACGTCAAGGGCAAGTTCGTGAAGCGACATCCTGTCCTATCCAGACCGACTGCACGGACTTAATTGGCAGCCAGACCACGTGCCTGCTGCTTCCGGCGTGCTCGCCGAGCCAAATGCGATCCCCGTTCTGGCCGATCATGCGCCACGATGTTTGCCCAGCCTGCTCAGGACATATTTTCACGTTGTCGAGTGGCGCAATTGAGTTGAATGCCACTTCATAGGGCAACGCGGCCAGCGCGACTAGCAGCGCAATGGTCGCGACGGTCACACTGTGAGTTCGCGGCGGAATGCCCGACACCGCTGTGCTGACTGTTGGCGCTGGCGCGTTGAGAGCAAGCTCATAGGCGACGGCCGTGATCCCTACCGCGACGAAGCCTCCGATGACCCAGAACTGCCAAAAGATGAGGGGGTCTCCTCCACGCACGACCACGAAGTGGAGAAGTACTGCCAACCAGGTAGCGGTTCCCCCAACCCACACCCAAATCCTTCTTTGCTTGGGCGACCTCGGGTCGTAGCGTAAGGGTCCAAAGGCGGGGAGCTGCAGGAGATTGCGTCCAAGCAGATAGATGCCGGCTACCAACAGTGAAGGCAACAGCATCTCGATGAGAGCAACGGTTGCGAAGTAGCTTTGGGGCAGGTCGGCAATCGCGTTTTCGAAGGGCAACTGGTAGAACACGAGCCGCATTGTCACGGCGACGATGCCAGCCAGGTAGAGCAGGACGGAGAGACCACCAAACGTCGCGACAAGCCAGGTGATAAGAGCGCTTGTGCTAGCGGGCTGGTTTTGACCCAAGAGCCATCACCCTTGGGGCGAAACCAAGCCCACGGGTCGCCCCCTCACGATCTTCGACTACTCCCTACCAGCCTGCGGGATTCCGGGCATTGGGTCGGACCCGGCACGCTCGATTCCATTCTTGACCAGTTCCACACTCAATTTCTGGAACTGATTCCGAATTGGAGACTTCTCAAAGCTGCTGGCAAGGCGAGAAACAGCCACTCCAACCAGGACATCGCGAAGCCAAGGGATGTGAGGAATCGGCGGGTGCGGCCCCGTTCCACAGTAGTCGTCGATATCGGACATAAGGTCGGCGAGTGCTCCTCGAAGCATCGAACGCTCGATGTTCACGCTCATAGCTCGAAACTCCTGTCAATGATTCAGGTTGGGCGGCCGACTTGTGCGGGAGATTCAGACGGCGCCTGTGTGCACACCAACTTCTCTGCCGCCGCGAACGAGCAGTTCTCGCATGGTCACGAGCACTCGGACGTGCGAGTCGATGATTTCAACCAGTCCGAACACCAACTGGAACTCGGCGGGAGTCGTCCAGCCAGGGCGATGAATAATCCTGAGCAGTTCGGCGAAGCCGTCATCGTCTCGAAGGCCATCAATGTTTTTCTGCAGTCGGCGAATGCCGGATTCAAGAGTCTTCAGGTCATGTTCCATATTTGTGACTCCTCGCACTGCTCGCGGAAGTTGACGGCAAGCGACGGCCGGGGCGAAGTTAGCTTCCGAGGCTCGGTTGCGCAACGTTGGCTGTGGCGGTGGCGCGTTCGGACGCAAGTCTCCCACCCGGGGGACCATACGTCAAGTGAGATCATTTGCACCACTTGACAGCCGAGTCGGAACGTCGCGTAATTAGCGCACCGACGTCCTCCGACGATATCGAGAACGGTGATGTCCACTCCGGATAGGGAGACAGACGAGCCAGCATTGCCAACAAAACGAAGATCACCAAAAACGTCGATTCGGGAAGGGGCCCGCACTAAAGATGTGGCGCGGACAGCACGCCGCGCCACCGATTCGGGCCCCGCGACGGGCTCAGTTTCGGACCGCGCGGCCAAATCACCGCGCAAAGGACAGACTTCCCGCTCGCCAGAAAAGCGACCGAGAGAGGCGGGTTCTCGCCAAACCGCAGCGGTCCTCGGCGCCGGAAAGGCAGTTACACCACCTGCCGTCGTGAATCGAGTGTCAAGGACGGGGTTGTACACCGTCAACCGAGCAGCGCCCGCGGTCGCGCCAAGCGGCCTCGAAACGTTCAAGCAGGCTACCAGCGGAGGAATTTCGATCACGGCGCATCGGGGCGATGGGATGGTCCTGTTGGCGTTCGACCTCGACCCGAAACTGACAACTGACCTGGCGGGCTTTGCCGTTCACCGCGTCCCACCGAGTGGACCAGCCGAGTACCTCCTCAACAGGTTGAACTTCACCACAAAGGTGACGGCGGCGACAACTCCGGCCAAACGGACTTGGACGCCATCCGACCAGGCCCCGTTTCAGAAGTTCCGTTGGGTTGACTTTCCGGCCGACACGCAGCCCGGAACCTACCGGTACGCCGTTACTGCCATGTACTTCTCTGGCAACGGCTTGAAAGCTGGACCAAGCGCTGAGTTGGACGTGCCCGGCATTGAGGAGGATGCCTTTTCAAATTTTAGACTCGGCTTTACTCGCGGATACCTGTCGTCTCAGGCATACGCCGAGAAGTTCTCAAACGCGCCAATCCGTCCGACCCCCAAGTCGATGGACTTCGACACAACGCCCTACCTCAAGCAGTACGACTGGCTTGGCTTCCATGCTCGCAAGCTCGTGTTCGACTTTCTCGAAGAATGTGTGCCCAACCCGAAGGTCGAGGTGGACGCGTTCACATATGACCTTGACGAACCAGACTTCATCAAGGCACTGATCAAGCTCGGGCCCCGACTGAGGATTATCCAGGACAACGCGCCGCTGCACGTTGGCCCGGGTGCCATGGAACCCAAAGCCGTGGCCGAACTTCAGAAGTCGGCCGGCTTCAAGAACGTGGTTCTCACGCACTTCGAGCGGTTCTCACATGACAAGGTGCTGATCAAAAAGGTTGATGGCAAGCCGGTAAAGGTCCTAACGGGGTCAGCGAACTTTTCAGTGCGCGGACTTTACGTACAAGCGAATAACACGATGGTGGTCGACGACGCCGACATCGCGGCCGCATATGAGGACGCTTTCACACAGTCGTTCAACGCGTGGAAGCAATTCCAGCAGTCGCAGATCGCAAAAGGCTGGTCACCATTCCAGGCAGCTGGAGTCCCGCCGATTTCACTCTGCTTCTCGCCGCACACGAGCGCGGCAGCATCCCTCGATAAGGTAGCCACCGCAATTCAGGGTGCGAAGAGCTCAGTCTTGTTCGCTGTGATGCAGCTCAGCGGAGCCGGTGCGGTAATGGACGAAATCAAGAAATTGACATCACAAGACAAGATCTTCTCCTACGGGGTCACACAACAAGCTGGCACCTTGAAGTTATACAAGCCAGGGCAGACCCGCGCGAGCATCGCCGACTTCGCCTACCTGAAGAGCAAAGTGCCCGAACCGTTCCGCCAAGAGTGGGACGGCGGACCCGGCCAGGTGATACATCACAAGTTCGTCGTCGTCGACTTCAATGACAGCAACCCGATTGTGTTCGCCGGCTCTTCGAATCTCGCTGATGGAGGAGAAACGCACAATGGGGACAACCTCTTGGCCATTCCCGATCGGGCGGTCGCGGCTGCCTACGCCGTTGAGGCTGTCCGTCTATTCGATCACTACCACTTCCGAGACGTGATGAAGACTGCGACGGCCACCAGTCCACTCCAGCTACAGGGCAGCGGAGCTAGCAAGAAATGGTGGGAGCCCTATTACGACCAAACCAACATCAAGTACCAGGATCGGCTGCTCTTCTCCCGCGCCGGGCCTTAGAGTCGAGCCCGCTCGTCAGCGCACGGGGTTCGTCGCTATCTCCTGCGCCTCTCAGGGCCGTTCCGCGTTGGAACGAGAGACCTCTAATCCCTTAACTGGCGCTTAACACTACGATGCCTTGGCGTGCAGCGGGGAGCACGTGGCTCGGGAATAAATGTGGATCCAGAGCGGGTTCGAAAGGCGCGACTCGAGTCCGGTCTGAGCCTTGCTGAGCTTGCCGGGGACGACGTGTCGCGGACATTCATTCACTTCGTCGAACGGGGTCAATCCCGTCCCTCGTCAGCTGTTCTCGCGCTAATTGCTCGTCGCACCGGCAAGCCCATCAGCTATTTTCTGGCCCAACCCGGACGCGACTCGGGATCGGATCTCGCAGGCGAACTGACTCGAGTTGCCAACCTAGTTCGGAAGTTTCGCAGCGGCAACCGACTTACCCCCGCCGAACGCGAGGCCATGAAGCTGATAGAGGTAACCTTGCGACAAGCAGCGCGGCTGACAAAGTCGGTCCAGTCGAACTCCTAGAAGCGCTCGAAGCATTCGTAGCGACCATTTGACGTTGCGCCTCGCTCAGGGTCAAGAATCCCGGCGTTTGACCGACCCGCGGCCGACCTCGATGAGGGAGCAATGTCGGCGGTGTTCACGATAACTGCGCGTTAGCAACACCACGGCGACGGTGCGGCGACGGGCTGTTAAGTACTTCATACTTGACATCGCACACAAGGACTCATATCGTCGGTGGCACCTGGAACGGGGTCCAGGCCGAGGGGATGAGGGAGGACAACACGATCCTGGCGCTCCTGGACGGCGAGCACCGGTTGGAGTGTGCGCGCGGTCCGGGGTCGAATCTCACTGCCTTCGAGCGCCGCACGCTCGAGTTGTTCGCTGCCGGTACGCCCCGGCGTGAGATAGCGCGATTGCTCAAGCGGGCTCCGAAGACGATCAGCAACTGCCTCACCGCGGCACGAGATAAATTGGGTGCTCGTTCTCTCGCCGAGGCGGCAGTCCTCCTCACCGCCGAATCAGTTTCGTCTGCTCTGAGGGCGATTAACTAGCACCAGGTCGTCAAAAGTCAAGGGCACTGTTCCCTGTTCTTTTGACTGGCCGATTTCTATTTTGTCACCAACCGCGGCAGACGTGAGTCCGCGCGCGACACGTTTGGGAAGTCTTTCCGTAGCGGCGAATACGCCGAAATATTCCGGAGGAGTCCTGCAATGAAAAAACTCGCGAAATTGCCGCTTCGCCGAGGTGAGTACTCCATCTGGACCGTGTTGTTTCGAACACAATTGACCCCCATTGCGCTCCTATGCGCGCTGATCATGTCGGCCATGATTCAGCCTCCGACCCCTGCTGAGGCAGCCGCGCTCTGGGCTCAAAGCTTGCACAAGACCGCGTCTCACGCTCCCCAGGGAGTGCCCGCGGCGAACGTTGATCCGCCCTATCAACCCCCGGCCAAGCACGGGACCAACTACGTCGCTCCGACTCCGAAGAAGTCCAGTGGTGCGACGAAGTCGGAACGTACGAATCTCCGTACACGGACGTCGCGCACGTTCTCGGACGCGGGGCACCAGCTGACAACGCTCATCTATGCCGAATCGGTTAACTACCGGGACGCAACCGGAACCTGGCAGGCGATCGACGACAGCCTGGTGAAGACCGGAACCGCTGGATACGCTTACCAGAACCGGGCCAATCGCTACGTCGCATTCCTGCCCGCTGACATTGCCAGCGCGCCAATTCGTGTTGAGCTGGGCTCGGCGTGGATCACGTTCGATCTGAAGGGAGCAAGGGGCGCTACCGCGGTAACCGGTGCGACGGCGACTTACGCCGACGCGCTTCCCGGCGTGAGTGTCGTCGTCACGGCCCAGGCGGACGCGCTCGAGGAAGCCATCGTCCTACGGGATCCTCGGGCGCAGGCGACGTTTGTCTATCAAATCCAGACAAGCCCTGGACTGAAGGCCAAGAAGAGTGGCAACGCGCTGTTGATAGTCGACGCGTCCGGCCGCCCAGTCTTCGCCTTTGCGGCGCCAGGCATGTACGACAGCTCCAAGAAGGCCGGCGGGCGATCTTCTTCGCTTGCCCTGACCACAAACATCGACTCAACCGGCACTACCGTCCAGTTGACGGCTGACCCGAACTGGCTCGCGGACCGAAGCCGGAAGTGGCCGGTGACCATCGACCCCACGGTCATCCTTTCCGATTCGCAGGACTGCTACATCAATGCCGGTTCGCCGACGACGAGCTTCTGCGGAGGCGCCTCGCTCAATGCCGGATTTGACGGTACAAACGCATTTCGTTCCCTGCTCCAGTTCAACCTCTCCGTTGTACCGACCACAAATACAGTTGTCAGCGCAAAGCTGTATCTGTTCCTCGGCTCGGCTTCAACAGGCAATGCGACCACGCTCAGCGCTTACCAGCTCACGCGCTCCTGGACGAGTGCCGCGACCTGGAATGCGCATGACGGTACGAATTCTTGGACGAGCCCTGGCGGGGACTTCTCGGGAACTGCGGCCGCCACCACCAACGGCATTGCCGCTACCGGCGCTTGGTACACGTGGTCGCCGACCGCGCTCGTGCAGGGCTGGGTCAATGGAACGATCGCCAACAACGGACTGATCGTCAAAGAGCCCACCGAAAACGTAACCAACGTCCTGTCATTCAATTCGGCTACCGGCACGAACCCACCCTACCTCCAGATCGTGCACCAACAAGGAGGCTCGACGCCTGGCGCATACGCGACCACAGTCCAGGCGGACAGCCCGCTCGCCTATTGGCACCTCGACGAGGCGTCGGGTTCGACCATGAACGACGCCGAGAACGCCGATCCTGGGACCTATCAAGGCGGTTTTACGCTCGCCCAAACTCCGCTGATCCAGCCAGCTGCCGGAACATCGGTCGCCTTCAACGGCAGCACCGGCTACGCGACCGCACCGACCTTGACCACTCTCCAGGGTGACAACACTCGCAGCATCGAGCTCTGGGTGCAGACCTCGACTCAGAGTGCCCAGTCGCTGATCGACGTCGGCGCCGGTGCCGGCAGCAGCAACCAGATGTTCAGCCTGATCGCCGTCCCACAGGGATGGGTGACCAACAACCCGCCGGGCGGTATCAGCTTGCCTGGCGTGTACGTCGCGCTCTGGACCCAAGACGTTTACTTCCCAGGCATCAACATCGAGGACGGTAAGCGACACCACCTCGTCCTTGAGTTGGTCGGCAACAACATCTGGCTCTACGTCGACGGGGCAACACCGGGTGCTTACTGGACAAATACGGGTGGCAACGACACGTTCGCGGGTAGCTGGGGACCGAATCGCTACCTCCAGCAGCAACCGGTGACCCTGTCGACAACACCGAACACTGGCGCCAATCCGATCCTCATCGGCAACGGCCGGTACGTCGGGACGTCGATGCTCAACGGCATTGTCGACGAGGTCGCGGTCTACTCAACGGCACTATCGGCGACCCAGGTCCAGAATCACTGGCAGGCTGGCAACGGGTTGTCTTGGTCGCCGACCGCTGTCACCGCGGTCGCCGGCCAGAACCAGGTCACGGTTTCCTGGACCGCCCCAACCTTCAACGCCGGCGGTATCACCGGCTATGTCCTTACGCCACAGGTCGGTAGCAACCTCAGGACGCCGATCACATTCAACTCGTCTGCGACCAGCGAGACGATCAGCAACCTCTCCGGCGGCACCGCGTACGCCTTTACCGTCACAGCCTTCAGCAGCCTTGGCCTCGGCGTGCCCTCGAACCTGTCCGGCACGGCAACTCCGAGCGGGCCTGCGCTGGTGCTGTATGAGGACACGGTCCTTGCCGACTCGCCGGTCGGTTTCTGGCCCTTCGGCGAGACCAGCTTCAACACGGCGACGGACCTGACGCAGACCTACAACGGCCAGTTCTACGGTGGCTATTCGCAGGGCGACGTAGGCCCGGTGATTAACTACCCGAACAAAGCGACGAACCTCAGTGGCACGAGCGCGTATGTGCGGTTCAACCACTCAGCCCTGCTGGAGCCTGCGGCGGTGACGGTGGAATTCTGGATCAAGCCAACGTCGATTCCGGTGAACGACGCGATCATCCTCGTCTCGCCGGAGCCTGGCGAGAATTCAACGAACGGTTACGTGATGACGTTTGACGGCACGAACAACGGGCAGGGAGGCAAAGTCACCTGGGCCGGGATCACAACGACAGCAGCACTTCCACTTAGCGTCTGGTCGTACGTCGTCGGTGTCACTGACAGTACGGCAACTCGACTTTATGTGAATGGAAAGGAATCCAGCGCAGTTGGTGGAGTGAGTCCGAACTACGGCGCCACCACACCCTTCGATGCACAGCTTGCGCGCTATTCATTCCCTGGGGACTTTGCGGACCTAGCGATCTACTCGTCGTCCCTGAGCTCCTCGCAGGTCGCCGGCCACTACGCGGCCGCGGGCTATGCACCCGGGCCGGTCTCAAACCTGGTCGCGACCGCCAGCACAAACTCGGCCAGCCTGACCTGGACTACGCCGTCGTACATAGGCCCGAGCCCGATCACCTCGTACACCGTGACACCGGTCGTCGACGGAAAGACGAGCACGCCGATCTCAATTAGTGGTAACGGCACTGGTGCCAACATCCCCAACCTGCCGGGGGGCGCTAGTTACGCATTCCAGGTCCAAGCCAACAGCGCGAGCGGTGTCGGTAATGTGGTGACATCAGCAGGGGTCACGGTCAACTCTCCGAGCGCGGGACCCGGTCAATTCGGAACAAACCTCTATCTGAGGGGCACTCCAACCACCACTCAGGCGTTCTCGCACTACGGCTTTGTCAGCCGAAACAACGCACCGGCACTCGCGACCTGGACGATCGAGGGGCGCATGTGGGGCATTCAGCCGAGCAGCACGAATGGGAGCCACATGTTCTTTGGTTATCTGGGTGGAACAACGAGCAATCCATCTGACGACGCTGGCGTTGCAGGCCTGGAATTCAGGCTGAGCGCCACGACGTCCTATTTCGTATGGCCCGGTGGTTCATGCCAAATCACGACCGATGTCTACGGGGTTCCGGGAGCGCTCGACGTCAGTACAAACACACCCGCTCACGTCGCCCTGACCTATGACGGTACGACAGTGCGCGGCTTTATTAATGGCGCCATCGCCGTGGGGCCCCCGCCGAATAACACACCATGCAGTGTCACCACCGGGAGCGCCGCACTTCCTGCGGCTCCGTTCGGATTCTTCGATCACTACGGTCTGGTTCAAGGCAGCTTTGACGAATTTCGGGTAAGCAGCACAGCAAGGTGGACCTCAAACTTCACATCACCAGGTCAGCAATACACCCCGCCGTACGACAGCAACACGATGATCTTGTGGCATTTCAATGACTACCAGATCAGCAAGTTGCCGTCGACGCACATCATCCCTGACCAGAACGATGCCGGCATTTTCGCGAGCGGGATCATTCCTTCGACATATCGGGATTCCTCTGGCAACACCAACCATGCCAACACTGTGTGGTCGACAAGCCATACGTGCGCCTGCCTATCGGAGGACTGGAGGCGGCCCTATTCGCTCGGCCAGGGCGTCACAGCCGACGAATTGACTGGTGGTGAGTCGAACTGGCTTTGCCCGTGCACGATCAGCTCGACCGCGCGCCCAGTCAACAACGCGACCGGCGAGTTCTACCATACCTTCACCGACTTCCACATCCCGGGGCGGGTCGACCTCGATTTCAACCACACCTACTCATCGCTGCGAGCGGCAACGAATGACCCGATCGGCCCTATCGGTTACGGGTGGACTGACAACTACAACGAATATCTGAGCATCGACGGCTCAAGTAATGCCACAGTCCACGAGCCAAACGGGAGCGCCGTTCTGTTCACCTTCGATGCTGTCCAAAACACGTACAGCGCGCCTCCGAGCGAGCACGTCGCCTTAGTCAAGAACGGTGACAGCACCTTCACTCTTACAGATGCCGGTCTTAACCAGACGATCTTCAACGCGCCGGACGCCAGCAACATCAGCACGTTGCAGAAGCAGCTCGATCGCCATCACTCGGCTGCGTACACAATTTCGGTTTCCCACAACGGTGACAGGACCCCAGGCGTGGTCACGGATCCAGCAGGCCGCACCCTGATGTTCAGCTATTCCACGATCACCGGGTTCAGGCTGGTGACTATCACGGACAGTGGCACACCCGCACGGACGGTGACGCTCCAGATCGGAAACGATCCGAGCCAGCCAACCACGTACAACGACCTGACCCAGGTGACAGATGTCGCCGGCGGTCTCACGAAATTCACCTACGACACAAACCATTACTTGGTGACCATGACCGACCCAAACAACGGAGTCACGACCAACCACTACGACCCAACATCTCATCAAATCACCAGTCAAGACGACCCGATGTCGCCTACGCGGACCACTACCTTCAGCTATTCGGGGGGGTTGACGACGATCACCGATCCCAAGGGCAACGTAATCCAGGAGGAATACCTGAACGGCATGCTGCTCTCGCGGACGATCGGGTACGGGACGGCCCAAGCTGCGACCTGGACCTATGCCTTCGACCCAGCAGCCGTAGGCCTCACGGCGGCCGTCGGGCCTAATGGCGAGACCCTCACGACCGTACGTGACGCAAGTGCCAACATCCTGAGTTCGACTGACGGTATTGGACGGACCACGAGCTACACGTACAACTCGTTCAGGGAGCCGCTGACCATCCAGGATCCTACAGGCGTCACGACAACCAACGTCTACAACGCAACTGGAGACCTGACTTCAACGTCGAGGCCCCTAGTCGGTACTGGGCAGACCCAGACCATCACATACAACCGATCGGATGTATCCCATCCAAGTGACGTCACGTCAATGGTCGACGCCGACAACAAGACCTGGACATACACCTACGACAGCAATGGCTATCGCAATAGCGTCAGGGATCCCCTTGGCAACCTCGCCACAAACGTCTTCAACAGCAATGGCTTCATGACGTCATCGACCTCGCCGAACGGCAACACCAGCCGACGGGACACCTTTGTTCGAACCCCGGTCAGCGGCTCGTGGGGCACCGCGACCGACGGCAACATCTGGACAAAACAGGCTGGTTCTGCCACCTACTCGACCACCGGGACCCAGGGCAAAATCGCTAAGCCCTCGAGCGACAGCTGGGAAAGTCTCGGCCCAGTCTTGGCGAACGACGGTGGCGAGGTCCTCGTGCGCTGGCAGGTCGCCACTACCTCGGACAAGGCAGGTGCTGTCCTGCGGCTGTCGTCGGGAGCGGCGACGTTCTACGGCGTCCGCTTCGATGGCGCTGGCCACGTTGAACTCTTCGGAAAGTGGGGCGGCACTATTCACACGAACATCGGCAGCGCCCGCATCAACTACACACCCGGCACAACTCAGCAGTGGTTTCGGTTCCGGGTCGTCGGCAATACCCTCTACTTCAAGGTCTGGACCAACGGTTCAGCCGAGCCCGCCAATTGGTCGGGCCAGACCACCGACACGAACGTCACCGGGATCGGCTTCGCCGGGCTCTATGGCAACGCTACCAACACGACTGGTGTCAAGTTCGATTCGTTTGCGGCCAACCCGTACGCGACCACGACTTACACCTACAACTCGTTCGGGCAGCGGACCGGCCTGACCGACCCCGAGAATCACACCACCACTTGGCATTATGACCCGAACCAGAACCTCGACCGGGTCACCGACCCCGACGGCAATCTGACCACAAACGTTTATGACGCCGACAATGAGTTGACCCAGGTTAAGCGCGCCGACTCTCCGCAGACCATCCTGATCACCGATTACAACGCCGATGGCACGGTGCTTGACAACAAAGACGGAAAGGGCAACGCCATCCAAAGCTACCAATACGACAGCCTGGCCCACGTGACGACGGTCACCGACGGTCTAGGCAATGTCATCACATATGTCTACAACGCCTATGGCAACCTGTTCAGCAGGCAGGATCCGGGCGGCAACTGCAGTGCGCAGCCATCCAACGGCTGCACGACCTACTCCTACGACGCGGGCAATCAGCTGACCTCGATCCAATACAGCGACGGGGTGACGCCTAGCGTCACTCGCATCACCTACGACGCAGACGGCCAGCGCACAGCGGTGACCGATGGCACGGGCACCAGCACGTGGGGGTGGGACAGCCTGCATCGCATGGTCAGTTACACGAACGGGAATGGGGCCCAGGTGCAGTGGGTTTACAACCTGCGCAACCTGGCGACCACGATCACGTATCCCGGCTCCCTAAACGTGACCCGGGGGTACGACGCTGCCAGCCGCTGGACCTCGGTCCAGGATTGGAACACGAACAGCACGACCTTCACCTACGACCCTGACTCCAACCTGAGCACCGAGACGTTCCCTGCCGCCTCAGGCGTAGTCGACAGTTTCACCTTCAACGCAGCGGACCAGTTGACTGCCGTTACGTCGGCTAAGGTTGGTAGCCCGCTCTTCTCGGCGAGCTACACGCGAGACTCAGCAAATCTCGTGACGGGCGACTCCTCAGCCGCATCTGGGAGCGGCTCTTACAAATACACACCTCTGAACCAGGTCTGTTACGCCGGCTCGGGCAACACCAATGCCTGCTCGGCACCCCCCAACGGCAGCATCCCGTATGCATACGATGCTGCTGACAACCTGACCCAGAAGGGCTCGAGCCAGCAGGTGGTCAACAACTCCGACGAGCTTTGCTGGACGGCGAGTACATCGGGCGCTTGCGGTAGCCCGCCCTCGGGCGCCACTACCTACCAGTACGACACGCGGGGCAATCGGATAACGGTCACTCCCAGCCTCGGCCAGGTCCAGAGCCTCACTTATGACCAGGCCAACCGGATGACCAAGTACGCCGCGGCGTCCAGCACCAGCTACGGCTACAACGCTGACGGGCTGAGGATGTGCAAGTTCTCGGGTAGTTCGACCCAACCCTGTCAGGCAGGTGGCAACACGCCATACGTCTGGGACGTTGCCGGCTCATTGCCACTTCTTCTGGAAGATGGGACAACTGCGTACATCTATGGTCCCGCCGGTCTGCCACTCGAGCAAGTGAGTGGCAGCACGACTTACTGGTACCACCATGACCAGATCGGCTCGACACGGCTTATCACTGATTCAACTGGGACATCGCAGGCAACTTACGTTTACGATCCTTACGGCGGACTCACTTCCAGCACCGGAACGATAGCCAATCCGTTCCGGTTCGCGGGCGAATACCAGGATTCACCGCTAACAGAATCCGGCTTTTATTACGTCAGGGCCAGATACTACGATCCCGCGACTGGTCAATTCACCACATTGGATCCGGCAGTTGCCACTACTCGAACACCTTATGCGTACGTACGCGGTAACCCGCTCAATGGCACGGATCCATCTGGTTTGGACTTTTGGGGCGGGCTTCAGAATGGAATGGTCTGGGTGGGTCAACACTTACCGGGACCTGCGAAAAGTGGCTATGTGAGCGCCGTCGCTGGTCTCGGGGCCCGGGCTGGGGACGATTCGGATCGACTCCACAGCGGCGATCCGAGCCAGTGGCTACAGCCGGTTTCTGATTCGGTAACGGTTGCCTTAACGGTAACGGGAGTTGTTGGCCTTGGTCGCGCAGTAGTCGGATGTGGCCTGCGGATGCTCGCGTCTCGGGCAGTGCTCCAGGCACCTAAACCATTACCTCCGGGCTGGACTGAGGACTGGGTTCAGATGTTCGGAACGCGCGGAGGAAAGAATTGGTTTGACCCAGCAGGTGGCGAGTGGCGCTTCCATCCGATTGACAAGTGGCATCCCGATCCGCACTGGGATTACAACCCGTGGACTCAGTGGAATTCTCCTTGGCAAAAGGTGCCCTTGAAGTGAAGCTCCCGTGCATTTAGAGTTGTTTGGATTGACTAGCGAACGTGCCCGCTACGTACCTCAGGGCGACGAAGCTTTGATTGTCGTGGATCTATACGATGGCGCCTACGGGCTCACGCTCCGGTTTGATACCCAAAGGCTTGAAGCGCTTGCTGAAATTGGCGGACTCTTCAGCCGATTAGCTGAACACCCAATGGAGGAATTACATCTCGCATCAAGAGAAGGATTCGTCTTGACGGATTCGTTGGCGGACGTAGTTGTTATCGCCGGGGAACAGCGTCGGATAAACGTTGTGCGCGAGGCAGCCCGAACGATTCTGAAATGGCAACAGCCATCTCCTGACTGGGAGTATGTCCACGGTCTAATAGATGGTTTGATTGATCTCGGACGTCAAGGACGTTCCGGTCACCAGTACCTAACTGAAGAAGGCTCTGAAGTTTTGGTTGAGTTGACGTATCGGGAGTAGGTCGTCGGGGTGTCGCGACTGATCTGAGTGCCGAAGCGGACGCCTCGGTTAGCGTTCCACCGCTGCGAACGCTCGCATGTTGGACCGTGGGTGCTGCGATTCGTGAGCATCGACGCGTTCGTGTGGGCATGCCTCATTGTTGTCGTGAGCTTCACGAGCGCCGCAAAGATCCCAACCCTCGTAACCGACACATCAGCCGCTGCACTCTTGCTCTAGGTAGTGAACGACAAGCCTCCGGGTTAGGGATCAACGACCGCGGAATCAAGGGCGCCAGACCGTTAGGGCTTGGTCATCAATTGCGCACATCCCAAATCTCGATCTCGCCTGGCTGTCCAAGCGAAGCGAGATAGTTCGAGTTGGTCGAAAACGTGCGGCCGCCGAGATGGTGCCATTCATTAGTGACTTTTACTGCTACGTCACGCACCATTTCTGGTGACTGGGCGCTACCTGCCATCAAGTCTGCTGGATGGTGGGTCTCACCATTCGCCGCGGCCAGAGTTGGTTTCCACGGCACGCTCGCTCGTCCGACTTCTGTGCCGGCCGAGATGAACTTGTAACCGTTTGTGCCGAGCCGGTCAATTTCTACGTCGAGCGTCTCTGCTGAGTGCACAACTGAGCCGTATGAAACGTGAAAGTCATCTCGACCTACACTCCACTCCCAAAACAATCGGGGTTCGCCCGATCCGACTTGCTTCCATCCAATTTGGACGATTTCGAAGGAGACATGCTGCTGCGGCTTGGGTTCGGCATAGAGTCCAATCCAGGTGGACTGAGACGACTGGCTCGAAGTGCTCGGTTCGACGGACCAGGTAATTACCGCTCGTATACCTTCAACCGTGGCCGGATCGACCGCAGCGCGGATACCGGCAAAGCTATAGACCGGAAAGGCGGGAGACGGTAGCGCATCGGTCGACGAAAGACCGCGAGCTGTGATCAGAGCTAGTAACGCTATGGTCAAGAACCCACCGCCGACGATGGCTATCCGTTTCGACTTCGTGTTGACGGAGGGTTTCGACTTCGTGTTGACGGAGGGCGCCATTACAGCGCTATTATCCGACGCGATCGACGCACGAACGCATCTGCTGGCTCGATCAGTAGCGTGGTCGTGGACTCACGGGTCGAACCTGGTAGAAGAAAACCATTTCTTGCCAACTGGACCGGGATTGTGGTTCTTGGACCAGAGGGGCTGGCCTGGCAGGAACATCGGGTTGGCTTGGACGGCTTGCAGGTCGAAGCGACGTCGCCGCACCTCTTGTGCAGGGTGAATAACCTCGAGGGAGGCACCGACGAGGTCCGACTCGATCCGACCACCGGGAGGCGCCTATGACTCGCAGACGACTCCTTGCAGCGTTGGTAAGCGCTCCGGACGAGTGCCGCGCTGAAGGGAGCGAATCGCTCGGCCCATCCGCTGACCCCAGACCTGCTGGATTCGCGCCGCTCCGAGTCCGGATTAGCAAATGACCATGACGATCCGGAAACCCGAGGGGCTCTCACTTGCGATCGACCGTATACACGACCGGTGGTTTGACGTCGACGCGATCACGTATGACTCAGGCACGCGCGTAGTCAGGATCCCCTTTTGGATAGGACCGACGACCAAATCTCCACTGAATCGAGCCACTGGAGAAGCGCCGTCATTCGACGGTCTCCTTGCGATCCATGACGCTGATGAGCCCAGGGTCGAAGACAGGGAGCACATTGGGACTTACGGATTCAACGAAATCTCTTACTCGAATCGACAACTCGTAATAACGGCTGAACCGAACCTGCGAATTACCTGCCGCGTAAGACACCTTCGCCTAGATTTCGCTCCGGATGCCGTCGATCAACTAGTCGCCAAATTAGCCCGATAGTCCGAGGCTCAGGTCACTCGTACGGACAACTCGATCACCGTCCGACCGCCCGGCGATACCGGGTTTGCGGTTGAGCTTCATGTCGGTTCTGATCACTACACAGTCGTCTTCGACGGCGGGTGGCATGAGGAATTCGATACGGAAAAGAAGGCGATCAATTGTGTTGGCTTTGGTCTCTCTTCGTCTTGTCGGTTAGCCGTGACGCATCGGGGCTCGACTCCCAGTAGTTGGGCCGTCCAGTCGCGCCAGGAAAGCGACTGGAAAACCGACAGCATCAATGGATTGCTTGTCTTTGTGTTTTGGCGACGTCCGCGTGTCGTCTATAAGCAGAATGACCAGGTCCCATCTGGATCTGAATGGAAGCGATAGACGTCTCGAAGGTGACACCGGTCATATACTGAGCCTGAACTCCCGGCCCGCGAGCGTGGCGGCGCGGTTCGCGTTACGGAAACTAGGGGCCATGAGTTACCTCGGTCGCAGGGCGGCGGGCGGATATCGGTTCAGGTCTGCGCCAAGGCAAACGCCAGCACAGCCAGGACAACGGCAATCGATACGCCGAGAACTGCCGCGACCAAGGTATATGTCTCAACAGACATGCCGGCGATTCGGCGCCCAGAAGCAGCGACCCGCAGGAAGGGATAGAAGATCGCACCGCTGGCTACTACGCCGAGCATCACCCCGCTTATGCCCAGGAATACGCCGCGCTGACCGGCCCACTGTCTTACGGCGAACAGCAGCCACGCGATTCCGGCCAGGACGGGGATATAGCTGAACCACAGCCAACGGAGGGATCGCCGTATTGCGGCACTTCTCTCGGGATCCTCGCGAGCGCGTTCACCTTCGCCGCCGACCATCTTCCTGCGACGCTAGGTTAAACGGATGGGGGCTGACCTCAATCTCTTCGCGTAAGGAGACTACGCCCCTGCTCTGAGGGTATGCCGCTGAGATTAGTGGCTGATTTGGACGCCTGCGTGAAACGTGAACACTGCAATCACGACGACGACCATGATCACGATCGCGATGCCGACTCCTAACACTCCCTCATTAACCGTGAGTTGGCTTGCAGAGCCGGGGTAGCGCCGAGCTAGTTCGTCAGCCGGCGCCGTCTCCCAATTGCCCTGCACCGGCACGCTCAATTCGTGCCCAAGTGCGCCAATGTCAAAAGCGCGACTGACTCGAAGTAAGACCCGGTCGTCGCGATCCAGGAGCAGTGCCACAGGGATTGGGACCGAAGCGGATGTTCTGCTGCTGACCTGGACTATGCGAGTGACAGCAGCGCGATCGCAACTCTTGCCGCCGAGGCCAGTCAACGTCACTACGTGGGGGCCCACAAGGATCCGGCTGGTCTTATAGAACGCGAACAGCAGGACGGGTCCACCAATCCCGAATGAGACGATCAGGATCGCGTCGGCTCCAACGGCCGCCCATCCGTGCCCGCGTATCGCGGTGCTCGCGTCAATGGCGGCTTTGACGAGAAGTCCAACCACGAACACGCCGAGAAGCACCCAGGCGGTCCGCACCCTCCGGCGGCTCGGCAGCAGTACGAGGCTTTGGGGATCGCTCTCCGAGGCAGCCGGTCCAACAAATTGAGGTATTGGAAGCCCTGCTGCGCTTCGGGGCCCGATCAATTCCAGCTTCTTCAGACGCCGAAGGCTCCAGATGCCCGTGCTCAGCCCCGCTGCCCCGAATGCCGTTATCAGGCCGAACAGAAAGAGGCCAGACGGGGTGCTCGATAGCTCGGAGGCAGGGTCATCGACGGTCGGAAAGTCGTCGCCGTGAATGATGAGCAGCCGCGCTTTGCCCTGCCAATAGCGCACCGATACCTGATCGCCTGCATGAACGCCGTCGCGGGCCAGGTCAATGTTGCTGACTGCGATGGCTTCAGTAGCTCGCGCCGTCCGCACGGTGATCGAGCCGCTTGTGCCGCTGCTGGTCGACTCATAGTTGGCGTCCGTAACGGTGCCAGGCAGAGTCTGATAGCAAGCGGGACTCTGTTGCTCGCACTCAATCGCCGCCTGGTACTGCGATATGTCGTTCCGTGCTTGGAGGCCAGATGAGCGTCAGGCCGAAGAGAAAGACCAGACCGACGCCGATCGCGAGGACTCCCAACACGATTCGAGCCCACGCCCAGATCCGAACCATGGCGCCGAGATTCTAGGGCTCTCGGGCGCAGTTCAAGTCCATCACGGAGTCATTTCCCCTTCCGTAAACCTCCTTGAGAATTGAGTTGTCCGAAGCTCTCGAAGCTTCTTTTGAGCTCTAGCTCGCGTGTGGGGGGGTTGTCGGATGTCGGGAGCGCAGAGGCTAATCGGCCAAGCGACTACTGTCGGTTTGTTCGCGTTACGGAAACTACTGTCCACACCGCTTCGCCGGGTGTGAGACCCAGACACATGCATGCCGCGACTCCTCTGTTCGACCACATGGGTCATGGAATTTGACCGCTACACGATTTCGTTGTTAATGCTTCGCGCCGACGCCCCAGCATTCATTGAGCAAGAGGAGACCAACTGCAGGACGCCACAAGGTTTCATCCGAGAACTCGGTTCTAATCTGGGATGTTCGCCAGCCAACCTAAAGATCGCACACTGCCACGTAAAGGCCTAGACAATTCACCGTACGGTGTCAGGCAAAGCCGACTGCGATCCATCACCGCCCACCGTCCGTACGCCGGGTGCAGCGACGGGTGATCGGCCGAGTGGTCAATGTCGGTTGGTGCCTGTTACGGAATCTACTGCCCGTCGCGCCCATGGTTGGAGTTGGCGGGAAATCCAGTCGCCCCGTTGCGGCGTCAGGCCGGCAGCCCAATAATCGATCATGCTGATTGGCTCCTCAGGGCGGTTCGACACACCGCTGACTCCCGATGAGTGCGCCCAGCGATTAAGGCAGAACCTGAAGCGGTTCTCAATCAGCAGTCACGCATACCGAACTCGCTTTGGGTTGGCAAAACGTGGACGGACAATGATCCGGATCGTAGGTACGCTTACAGCAAGGAGAGACGGGTCGACGGTGGACTACAGGATCGAGTTTATGCCGGCCGCTCTCGTAGCTCTCGGAGTCTCGGTGGTAGGCACCATCCCCATATTTGCCGCCTGGTCATATCTGGGATATTCGCTGCTTCCAATACTCCTTCTGCTGCTCATAGCCATTGTCTTGACGGGCACGATCAACCTCTGGATTTCCGAGCGACACGCTAAGTGGCTGAGGGATTACGTCATCTCGACTCTAGGCGCCCAAGGAATCGCCTAGATCGAGTTCCTGGGCGCCGGCAGAATCCCACGTCGCCGGCGGGCGATGTACACCCCAGCGATGCACAGCGCGCCGCCCGCGAGGGCCAGGAGCGGCGGCGTCTCGCGCAGTATCACCCAGCCAAGAGCGACCGCAACGACCGGGATCAGGTAGTTGAGCGAAGCGGTACGGCCCGCGCTCGTCCGCCTAAGGGCGAAGGACCACGTCGCGAATCCGAGCGCAGTCGGTACGGCGCCGAGGTAGATCGTCCAGGCGATCGCAGTAGCGCCGGCCTTCGGAGCCTCGTTGAACAGCGCCGGCGCGAAGGGTAGGCACGCGATGGTGGCGGCAACTACGCCCAGCCACGTGACCTGGAAAGACGTTACCCGTGCGAGGGCTGGCTTCTGCACGACCACCGCCAGTGCATATGCCAGGGCGGCGATGACGCACAGCACGATGCCGACGCCCGAACCGCTGCGCGACGTCGTGCCGCCGAACGCGATCAGGGTGGCGCCGGCGAACGCGACCGCGCAGCCGGCGAACAGCCCGGTAGGAAATCCTTCATGGAGAAAGATCCCAGCGAGGATGGCGATGAGGATCGGGCCGGTGTTGATGAGCATGGCGGCCGTGCCTGCGTCCACCGTGCGCTCCGCGGCGTTGAGTGTCGTGCTGTATATGGCGAGCCAAAGCACGCCGTAGGCCGCCACCTGCAAGACGTCCCGCCGCGACGGCAGCGGCTCGCGCCTCATGAGCGCGACCGGGATGAGGATGACGCAGCTCACTAGCAGGCGGCCGAGCGCGATGGTGCCCGGGCTGAGTGCAGCGCCGGCTGCGCGGATGCCGACAAACGCCGAGCCCCACGCCACCACTGTGACCAGGCCGGCGATCAGGCCGGCCGCATCGGACGGGCGAGCCGCTAAAGTCGGGCCGACGTTTGAAAGATGGGCCATGCGACCTCGGTCCGGTGCTTCGCCTCGTCGGGTGTGTCGAACGCGCTGACCAGGTAGTACTCGCGAATCGGGCCTTCGACCGCAATCGCCCGTTCGAAGACGAACCTGCCCAGCGCCGCAAAGGTGCGGTCGAGGTCGGCGAGCGATCCATCGTGCACGAGCACAGCCAGCTCCGCCGCGGGCACGACGTAAGGCTCGACCCGGCCAGCGGACGGCGACTTGCCCGCTACCGGCATGAACGCCACGACGTCGCCGATCTCGTCCTCGAACCAGGCTCTCGAGTACAGCGCGCCGTCCGGACCCGACCGCGAAAGTCCACGCCGCTTCGCCTCGGCGTGCAGCTCTTCGAAAGCCTGCACCCACCAGTCAGCCAGCTCGTTCACCGCCACGCGGTGGCGGACCGCAATCGACAGCGTCTTGGGCAAGGACCGGAACTCGATCTTCGGGTGCGGGCTCTCGGGGGCCTCGAGCAGCCTCCGCAGTGACGCGACAGTGGCCCTGGTCTGCTCCAGCTGGTCCTCCATGCCCTGCAGGTGCTCGACGATGGCCCGGTTGCGCGAGTCGACGTCAGGCGCCCGGAGGACCCGGGCGATGTCGTCCAGGGTCATGCCCAGGTCCCTCAGGCGCTTGATGACCTGAGCCACCGGCACCTGCTCGACGTCGTAAAGCCGGTAGCCGCTGTCGGCATCGATGGTCGCCGGCTCGAGCAGGCCGATCTCGTGGTAGTGGCGCAGAGCCTTGACGCTCAAAAAGGTCATCCGCGAGAAGTCCCCGATCGTCAGGCGGAGCGGCACGGGCAGAATGTTGAACCCTCCCCCTGCGGGAGGGTCAAGCCCGCGTTATCGCCTTGACTCTCCCCTAAGGGGAACCTGCAACCTGCCGCTGTGCGAGGGCTCGGCCTTTCCCGCGAGCTGTGGACCGTCCAGGCGGGAATCTTCCTGAACACGCTGGGTTACGGTGCGGTCCTGCCGTTCGAGATCATCTACCTCCACAACGCGCGCGGCTTCAACCTGGGCGTCGCCGGATTAATCGTTGGAACCATCAGCGGGGCGGCCGTCGTGACAGGGCCGCCCTCCGGCCCGCTCATCGACCGATTTGGAGCGCGGGTGACGGCGGTCGGTGCGGGCGTGCTGCTCGCGACGGGCTACTTCGCGCTTGCGTGTGCGGAGTCGCCGGCGCTCGGGTTTGTAGCTGCGGCGCTTGCAGGCGTGGGCAATGGCGCGCTGAACCCTAGCCAGTCGGCGCTCATCGCGGCGGTGTCGCTGGCGGATCGCCGGCATCGCGCGACGGCGGTTTCACGCGTCGCGACGAACGCAGGGTTTGGGCTCGGCGGCGCGCTCGGCGGCGCGGTCGCGGCGACGGGTCTCCAGGGGTTCGTTGGCCTTTTCCTCCTCAACGCAGCCACCTATCTGATCTATGTCTGCATCCTCGCCGTCGCCGTGCGGGAAAGCCCGCGGGCCGGGTCGATCGCAGGTGGCTACCGCGTGGTCCTGCGCGACGCCGCCTTTGTGCACCTCGCGCTGGCGAACGTGGCGATGATCGCGGTGGGCTGGGGAGTGTTCTCGTGGCTGATCCCCACGTTCGCGAGAAACTACCTTGGGATCAGCGAACGGCTCGTCGGATTGTTGCTGCTGGCGAACGCGTTCACTGTGGTCGTCGTCCAGGTGCCGATCGCGCGTCTCGCCGAGGGCCACCGGCGGGTCGTATTGATGGCGTCTGCGGGCTCGATCTTCGCAGTCGCGTGCATCTTGATGGTGGTCGCGCACGCAAGCCCTGCACAGGCGATTGGAATCCTCGTCGCGGCAGCGGTTCTAGTTGGGTTTGGCGAGTGCTTCCACACCACGGCGTTGTCGCCGCTGGTCGCTGACCTCGCCCCCGCCGCTGTGCGCGGGCGCTATATGGCCGCGACCGGACTCTCGTGGTGGGTAGGCCTGACCATCGCGCCGGCCGTCGGCGGCGGGCTGCTGAGCACCGCGCCGGCGGCCTTGTTCATCGGCTCGGCGGTCGCCGCGATCAGCGCGAGCGTAGCGCTGCTGGCCCTCGAGCGTCGGCTCCCGATTGCGATCCGCCTCACGCCGCGCCCGACGTGACCGTGCGTCGCTAGCAGGCGGACGTCCTGACAGCCAAGTTGACAGCCATTCTGTCGGACATCGGCAACCGTTAGCGAACGTCAGCGGATCCTAGTTAGCGAATTCTCATCTTGCACGGACATTGCCGTGACGTTTTCGGTCCACGATTCGGGCTGGCCATCGAGCGAAGCAGCGTTCGCGACGCGCGACCTTAACGGCAAGGGTGCGCTTCCGGGTCAGGGCCAACGGCATAGTCTGGCGTGACGTCGGACGCAGATTCGCTCAACTCGTCCGCCTCGCGATCGGGCTCCCAACGAAACCAAGTCGGGCGACCAGGTGGCCCCTTGGCGCCGCATCAACCCGGGCGTATGCTCCTCACTGGCAGTAGGCCGAGTGCATGGGAGGGGAGCACATCTCCACTTGAGAGGAGAGTCCCGGCACACCTGCTTTGCCGAAACCTGTGCTGTGACTCGAACAGGTCGTGGGTCAGGTGCATTTATCACGCTGGGCGAGCGCGGTTCGCGTTGATTGCGGGAATAGACACGAAGGTCATGTCAGACATCAGGCGGCGCGTGGCGATTATCGGACGTCTCGGGATCTTTCCCATGACGCGACTCTCGCTTCCGGCACGCCGCATTGTCGCCTACCTTGCGCTCCATGAAAAGCCCGTGTCCCGCGCAACGGCGTCGGCACACCTCTGGCTGGACCAACCCGAAGAGCAGGGGCGCGCCAACCTGCGCCGCTCCCTCTGGCAGCTGCCTCGAGGGTGGGTGAGCGCTATCGGTGACGCGCTCACGCTCTTGGCCGACACGGATCTCGGTGAAGCGCGTCGTGTTGCCGCTCGTGCCCTCGACGGTGGCATGCTGACCCTCGATGAGATTGTTCTCCTGTCTGACGACATCCTGCCCGGATGGCACGAGGATTGGGTCTGTCCGGCACAGGACGCGTTCCGTTTGTTGCGAGTGCAGGCATTGGAAGCGGCCTGTCGGAGCATGGCAGCGTCGGGCCATCACGCGCTTGCAACCCAGGCCGGTCTTGCGGCGCTGACGGCTGAACCACTGCGTGAATCCGCCGCCGAGGCCTTAATCGATGCGCACCTTGCCCAGCGAAACCGGTACGACGCGGCCCAGTGTTTCCGGACGCTCCGACGACGCTTGAACGAAGAACTGGGAGTGGCGCCGGATCCAGCCCTGTCGGCGCGGATCGTAGCTCTCGGCCTTGGGGACCACAGCCCCGGCTAGATCGCGGTTCGTTCTTCCTGCATCTAGCCTTACACGGTCCGACCGTAGGTCGGACGGAACTCGGACGGAATTCGGACGGAATCGAGACACTAGTTGCACGATCGCCCTACACCCCGCGCTCGCGCCGGCGACGGATCCGGAATGAGATCGGAACTAACCGCGACCGTTTGCAGGCATAGGCCAGGACGGTCGTCGTGGTGGACTCTTCCAGCGCAATCCATTCAACCAATGGAGCTGAGTCATGAAGATGGTCGTCGACTCCAGAGCGTCGCTCGAGGCGGAAGCGCAACCCGAGACAGCCAGCCCCTTTTTCGAAGGGGAGCCACGCTCTGAGGATGTGCCGCGCGGTGCGGTCGGCTTCATGCCTTGGACCGAAAGTCTCACCCCCTTTGTAGAAGGCATCGAAGAGTCGGGGGAGGCGACCCATGTGGAGGCGATGCTCGCCGCGGCATTCGCCGAACTGCGCGACGAGGCTTTCGACGAAGCTCTCGCCAATCTTGCGGCCGAGACCGAGCAGTTCATCGCCGACCGGCTGTCCGATGAAGTCGCCGGAAACGGTACTGAGCGCGAGCGCCTAGGGGATGCGCACTTGGCGTCTGTCCGATTCGAGGCAGAGCACTACCTCGATAGCCTCGAGCAGGGTATAGCCGGACGTGACCTGGAGTCGCTGAGCGACCAACAACTCGACGAGCTCCTCGACAGTTTCGACCCAACTCCTAGCGAAGTCACGCCTGCGGGAGAGGAGTTCATCGGCGGGCTCATTCGGAAGGCGAAGAGTGTCGTCAAATTCGTGGCGAACGCCGCGAAGACTGTCGGCGGTCTCGCGGGCAAACTCATAGGGCCCGTCCTGCAACGCCTGCGCGCCCTGATCAACCCGCTCCTGCGACGTGTCCTTTCCTTCGCCATCGGACGACTCCCAGCTCCACTCCAGGCTGCCGCCCGGACCTTGGCAACCCGCATCACTTCCGAGGCCAGCGAGGACGAATACGGCGAGGCCACCCTCGCCACCCCGGTTGTCATGTCGGACGTCGAGGCGCTGGCCGAATCCTTCGATGCCGCGCTTGCTGAGGCAGTGGTAGCCGGCCCTGACCGCGAGCTCGAGGGTGAATTCCTGGCCGATCTGGACACTGAAGGTGCGATCGACGGCCGAGAGCTCGAGGTCCTGGCGGAGGCGCGCGCGGCGCTCATCGACCGGCTTCGTTCCGTCGACGGCAAAGATGTCGGGCCTGCCGTTGAGCAATTCGTTCCGGCCCTCCTGGGCGCCCTCAGGCTCGGAATCAACCTCGTCGGTCGGTCCAAAGTCGTTTCCTTCCTTGCTCAGTATCTCGCCAAGCTCATCGGACGTTGGGTGGGTCCCGACCTGAGTAGCCCACTTTCGACGGCCATCGTCGACACAGGGCTGCGCCTCATTTCACTGGAGCAAGCTACGACAGAGGAGCGCGGCGACGAGGCGGTACCGGCGTTGTTGGCGACTGTGATCGAGGACGCGGTTCGCCGGTTCGCCGAGAACGAGGGATACGTCTTCGAGGACGAGGGCCTGATGCAGTTGGCCGCGGCCGATGCGTTCGGCCAAGCGGTCTCGACGTACTTTCCAGCGCGGTTTGTCCGATCGGGACTTCAACAGGCACCGTCGATCGGCGGCGCGTTCGTGCCGCGCCGGCCCAGGAGCCTCAGGACTTATCGCAAATACAGTCGTGTCCCCGAAGTCGAGTTGACCGCCCAAATCGCCGATGCGCTCCCCTCCTTCGGTGGCCTTTCCGTCGGAGCTGTGTTGCGGGCCGCCGGCGCACGGTTCCCGCTGCGAGCCCGTGTCCACATCTATGAGGCGGCTATCGGGACCACCCTGCCGCGCTTGGCGCGAATGGATCGAACGGGCGCCGGAAGGGGGCGGGGGCAAGGTCCTTACTGGCTGCTGCATCCGTTGACACCTGCGGCGGCTGGTCTGCTGTTGAGAGAACCACATCTCGGTGTCCAGGTGCCCGACGCATTCATTAGGTCGCGCCATCGCATAGCCGTGGGCCAGCGCTTCTACTACATAGAACCGATCGGACCGGACGGCGGCATCGTACAGATCGGGTCACAGTTGGCCAATACGCCTCTTACGCCCAGCCAGGCCTGGGCGGTCATCGACCTCGTTCGTTCGCAGATCACCGTAGCCCTATATCTGTCCGAGGCGGAAGCGCAAGCCGTCAGTGCCGCCATCCGGGCGGGTCGAGGCGAACCCGCCCTGCTCAATGCCTTGACGTCGACATACAGCTCGCTGGACCGCTCATTCAGTCGGGCGTTGGGTCGAGTTCGGATAGTTCAGGCACGCGCGAGCATCCTGGGAGGCGCTCTACGTGCCGTGGCGCCGAATTTCGCCGCCGCGTTGCGTCGTCGCATCCGGCATTGGCTCCTGCCCGCGATCGCGGGCTGGACCCGAACGAAGAGCGAGGAGTTCGTCCGCGCAGCGGCCCACCCGGCCAACGGGGTCACCGTTCTAGTGAGGATGCGCTCAATTCCTGACCTCGACGTCATTCGCCAAACGGTTTCCGGGCGTCTCACCAGCGCGACGCGTGTCGACGGCGCAGGCACAGGATCGCGAGCGGCGCCCACAATTACGGTCATCGTCGTTCCGGGCAAGCGTCGGCCGTGATGCCGCTCGCCTCGCCCCGCCAGCACCTGGTCGCTGAGGATCTCGCCCGACAGACCGCCCATTGGATCGCCGCCGCCAGGATGTTTCGAGACGCCGAGGAATTCGCATCTGTAGAAGCCTGGCGATCCGTCGAGAGTGAGGTCGGGCTGCCCCTGCGGAATATGCTCGGCGCCACCGTCGAAGAGCTTCTCGCCCTCGGCAAGGCAACAGCCGAACTGGTCGGGCGGGCCCGCCGCCACACCGAGGCCCTTCGCCCGGCGGCCATCGCGGTGCAAGGATTTCGCCGCCGCTACTCCCAGGTGGAGGTCACCCTCGAGTTCTTCGGCGACGCTGTCAACTCGAGGACCAGCGAACCGCTTCGCGCGGCACTGACCTCGCTTGATCGCCTGGCCACCGCGAGCATGTCGGCGCCGCTCGTCGAGGCGAAGGCGCCTGTGCCTCCCGTTCTCACGTATGTCGACAAGGGAATGGGTGCCTCGATCCTCCAGGCGGGTGTGCGATTGTGGGCCCCGGGGACGACAAATCCAGTCGCCGCGATCAAGATCGTTCGTCACAACCTGTATCGACCAACATCGCTTTTCCACGAGACGGGTCATCAGGTCGCCCACCTGACGAAGTGGACGGGATCGATGCGGGAGGCGATCGCGCGGACCTTCGCCGACGACTCCGAGCTTCGCGCGATGTGGACTCCGTGGACGTCTGAGATCGCGGCTGATACGTTTGCGTTCCTTCATACGGGATACGCCTCCGTGGCCGCCCTGTACGACGTGGTGGGCGATGCACGGTCGATCCTACGTTGGCCCGTCGGCGATCCACATCCCATTGGTTGGCTCCGAACCCTACTTGGCTGTGCCTTTGCCCGCCGTGCGTTTGGGATGCCAGGACCGTGGGAGGCGCTCGAGGAGGCGATGATCGCGAGCTATCCGCCCGCGAATGCAGACCCGACGGTCGGGTCCCTCCTCGTGCGCTCGCGAGCGCGTTTGCCTGAGCTCGCGGCCGCTTGCCTGGATGCGCCCGTCCCAGGACTCGGCGGCCGGCCGATGACGAGAGTGCTCGATCCGGCGCGCGTTTCGCCAGCAGCACTTGCGGATCTCGAGCAGACGGCCGGCCCCGCGCTCTGGACGTCGCCCCATTGGAGGCGAACCGAGGGAATTCGCCTGGTCGCTCTCGCCGGCTTACGCGAGGCGGAGCGTCCTGACACTGCGCGTGAATGGATCAATCGCGCAAGGACCTGGATGACGAGCGAGCCTCTAGCGGCATGAACCGAACTGGACGGAGGGCAAATGACTGACACCAAATCGACCGTTGATTTCCGGAGGACGACGCGGGGGAAGGGCGCGGGAAGGCGGCAGCGTGGCGCGACGTCGGAAGACGCGATCAGAGACCTGCAAGAGCGCGTCGATTTCCTGACTCTATCGATGGGCACGATCACCGGGTACGAGAAGATGGTCAACCTCCTTGACAATGGTCTCGCGGGAATCGCGGCCGAGCTCCAACCTCTGCGCGATCTGACCCCGGTTCGCATCGGCGACCCACTCGGCGAACCCGTAATTACCGCCCTGGGCGTGATGCGGACCGCGCTCGACAGGCCCGATTGGTCCGCCGCTGGATCGATCTCGATCGCGGATCAGAATGTTCCCTTCATCGGGGAGCCAAGCCCGCGAGCACGGGTCCCGGAGCGACGCGTGGTCTTCGACGTGGAACCGGAGATGGCACGATGATTCAGCAGCTCGTCCAACGCGTCGTCATCACGCGGGGGGTGACGCAGGAGCAAGCCGCCGCCACCGTGCTTGGGTCAGACCCCCTGGACTTGGTCCTCCATATGGAAGAAGTCTGGAGGGCGGCCAACACTTGGGCGCCGAACGTGCAACCGGGCGGTAACGCGCGACAGGCGCTTATCAACGTAGGGGCATTTCATGACTGCGTCCCTACAGCCGGACCGGCCTGGGACCATCTCGGCTACGCGTTCGTTCTGGAAAACACGCGCGTTGTACAGATCATGCGCAGGGTCGTCCGCGAGTATCGCTCCGGTGAGGGGCTGGGCATACCTTCGGTATCAACCCAGTGGTGGTTGGATGGGACGGAGGCGCTGCTGTTTGGAGCCGCCAACCCGTTCGCATCGTGGCTTTCGACGAGTGCAGTCCGTTCTGACCCAGAGGCCGTACGCAGAAATGCGTACTGGCGCCTTTTCGGTGTGGATCTCGCCTTCGGCACCGACGACAACCGGCCGCTTGTGTACGACAAGGCGACAGCGGCCAACAGTACCTTCGTGCAGCTGCTCGAGGAGCTCCTTTACGAGTTATGGCAGGCGATGGAAAACCTTCGGAATATCTCAGGCCCGAACGCCGCCGACGATGACAGGATCTTCCGGCTCGCGGAGCAGCTCGCCTTCATTCTGCGTTCGCGGCGACAAGGTGCGCTGCTCGCAAGGGAGGAGCTCGCGGCGTCAACCGCCCTGGGCTGGCTCGACCTCACCTTGAGCGCGAACACCCCCGTCGTGTCGGATCTGCGCGCCCAGGCGACGAGCCCCGCGGATCGTCTGAAGATCATTGGAGAGCGTGTAAGCATGGCTCCGCACAGCCGGTCGGCCTCGTTCTTCTCCATGGCGGCGGACTTCTCTTTGGTGCTCCGCGCGATCGAAGCGGGCTACGTGTCCGGACCGCAGTTCGCCTGGCTCCTTTACAGCACCACGGCACCACCGGCTGCGCCTCCGCTTCCCCCTGGAGCGCGGGCACTTGGTCCTGAAAGTCGCCGCGTGATCACTGAGTGGTCGGCAGCAACAGGCAAGTCCCTCAAGAAACGCGCTGTACCGGTCGAAGTCGACGGGCGCCGTCCCGTCGGAGTTCGCTGAGCAAGAGCGGCGAGAGATGAGCGGCGCGACGGGATTGTCTTCGGGTGGCTCGTGGGACGAATGGGGCTTCGAGGTTCCCTTCGAACCCCTAGACCGGAGCTCGACTGCGGCTCTTGAAGGGACGTTTGCGCCCGTGGGTGAGTGGGAGTCGCCGTTCAGCGAAGCCGGCGAGGCCCATGCTGAATCGTCCGAAACCTTCGGGCCCGACGCGTCTACCGACGTGTCGACGGAGGCCGAGGATCACGAGCTCTACCCCACGACGTTCGAGGAGGAGCGCTTTCCGACCGGCGTCGTCCTACAGGCGGTGGCCGGCGCGACAGGCCACGACGAAGAGCACTGGGACCCACACGCCACTGGGTTGCCCTTGCTCGCGACCGGGCCGGCCACCCACGCACTACGGCTGTCGCCGAGCTTCACCGTCGGCGAGCTCGTGCGAAGCGGCGAGACATCAGCATCGGTGGCGCGCATCTCGCCGGAGCTGGTCCGCGTCCTTCAGGCCATTCGCGACCGCGCTGGTCGATCCGTGCAAATCACGTCCGGGTACCGCTCGTGGGAACGCAACAAGGAGATCTATCGTCAGCGGAACCAGCGGCCGACGCTGAGCCGGCACTGCTCGGGGCAGGCCGCTGACATCAAGATCGCCGGCCTCACCGGCACCCAGATCGCGAAGCTCGCGATCGACGCTGCGGGGCGGGATCTTGGCATCGGGGTGGGCCCCGATTTCGCCCACATCGACGTTCGTGGCACATGGACGCTCTGGACCTATTTCACGGGTCGCGCCGCGACGACAGCGCTGCAGGAGGTGAAGGCTTACCGCGCCAGTCACAGGCGTGGCGCCGCACCGGTTCGTCCCGCGTTGCCGTCGCCGCCCCCGGCCCGACATGCCACGGCGGCTGGCCGGCACGTCGTCGAGCGTCATCCGATGCTGCGTAGTCACGCCGGTACACCTCCGGACATGGTGATGCGCTGGAATGCGATCACACAGCCGGGCGAGGTGGATGTGGTCGTCCACCTCCATGGGTTCGCGGACCAGAGGTCCGCTATGCAGTTGCCGAGGGACAAGGAACCGAATAGCGGCCTCGATTTCTCGGACCCTGCCGGGTCCGGGGCTCAGGGCCGGACACGTCCGACGCTCGGGCTGTTGCCGCGCGGTCATTTCTATGGTGGACGGTCGGGGAAGGGTTACTCATTCCCCGCGCTCGTGGAACCCGGCGCGCTTTTCGCGTTGGTCAGCGACGGGCTCGCGCGTTTGTCGAGCCTCACGGGCTTAAGCGTGCGGCTGGGTCGCCTCATCGTGACGGCGCATTCCGGGGGTGGAGCAGCTCTCTCGAGGATCGTTGGGCACACCGACCCTAATGAGGTGCACGTCTTCGATGGGCTGTACGGCCCCGGCGACACGATCGTCCAATGGGCTACCCGTCGCATCGCCCGCGAGGTGGCGAATCCGTCCACAATCCCGCCGGCGCTTCGGATCCTTTATAGGCCCGGAACGCCAAAATTTCCCGGCACGCAGGCTTACAGCGAAGCCGTCGCTAGGTCCATATGTCAGTTGCTCCAAGTACCGGCTGGAAGGCTTCTCATGCCGCATTTCCGCGTCGACCGAACTCTTGTTGAGCACAACGACATCCCGCGCCGCTTTGGCTGGGCGCTCCTCGCCGACAGTGCGGCCGAACTACCTGGGGCCACGCGCCGGGGGTGCGAAGAGCGCGGCGCGAACGTGAGCACGAAGTCCGATGTCGAGTATCTGGCTTCTGAGACGGTATCGGATGCTGGTGACGAGCCCCAGCTGGAGGGCGAGGATAGCCACGAGGGCGAAGATGGCCACGAGGGCGAGGATGGCTACGAGGCCGAGGGGCCCGAACCCGAGCGCCTCGATTGGGAGGAGCCTCAGCGGCTCGAGGCGCCAGTATCCGACGTGGAGAGCGGTGAGGCGGAGAGGTCTGAGGCAGAGACGTTCGATTCCGAGAGTAGCGAAAGCGAGGAAACCTTTGCCTTCGCGAACGGCGCATACGAGACAGGGGCAGGCGAGTTCGGTGAGGGCGAAGGCGAGGGCGCCCAAGCGGAGGAGCTCGATCTCGGTGAGTTATTTGGTGCGGAAGCGGTGGTGGCCAGCGAGCTGGAAGAAGCCCGAAGCGATCAGTTCGAGGCGATCGAGGCTCCTTATGCGACAGAGTCCGACTGGGCCGGTCGCGAATCGACGACACTCGAGGAGCTTCTAGAGGCGGAGACCGGGACAAGCTCCAGCCTGACCGACCGGCTGAAGGGTGTCGCAGAGTTCGCGTTGGGACCGACCCTTCGGCAGGGGAGCATCGGCGCGGCAGTCGCTGCACTCCAGCGAGCGCTGGCCAGCCTGGGCCACGACGTGACCGTCGATGGCAACTTCAGCCCAAGTACCCTGCGTGCCGTGCGCGCGTTCCAGGCACACGCAGGGTTGGTCGCCGATGGTGTGGCGGGACCGCAGACCAAGTCAGCCATCGCCGCGGCCCTGGCTCACAGAGTCTCGACGCCAGCGCAGCCCACCCCGGTCCCAACGACATCAGCTCTGTGCGACCAGATCCAGTTCACTGCCGAACTCGAGTTTCTCCGTTGGCATCCAGCGACGGGCGACATACATGAGACCGACATCAAGGCCACGCCAATTCTTCAGCAGTACTACCGCGAAGGTGTCGGGATCGATGTCCCAGCGAAGGATCTACAGAGCAAGGCTTGGCACAGGACCAATCCATGGAGCGCGGTATTCATCTCGTGGGTCATGCGGACAGCCGGCGCAGGCACCGCTTTCCGCGGCAGCCGCGCTCACCAGACCTACATTAGGGAAGCGCGACGGAACCGGCTTGAGGGGAATACTACGAATCCATTTTGGGCATTCCGCCCAACCGAGATCGCACCGCACGTCGGCGATCTCATTTGTAAGTCGCGCGCAAACAGCGGCGCCACCTACGACAACATCGGTGACGCTCAGGATCGCGCCACACATTGCGACATAGTGACGGATGTCTTGCCTGGTTCTCTTCGCGTCGTGGGAGGCAACGTACACGACAACGTCGACGTGAGGCACGTTCGGACCCATGCAGACGGACGGCTCGCGCTCGACGGCGATCAGGCGTTGTTCTTTGCAGTTGTGCGCTGCCAGGGCAACGTCACTCCGAGCTCAGGAGGGTCAACGAAACCCGTGTCGCTGCCGGTTCCCGCACAGGCTTCACCGAGCGGAGTGAAGCTCGCGCCCGCCCAGTTCGTTGCGGCATTTGGCCCCTATGCCCGCGCCAGCGAATCCGCCACCGGCGTGCCGGCGCTCGTCACCCTGGGCCAGGCCGCACTCGAGTCCGGCTGGGGCGCCCACGCCCCCCGTTTCAATTTCTTCGGCATCAAGGCTCGCGCCACGGACCCGGAATCGACTCGGCAGTTGCTCAAGACGAGGGAAGTCCTGTCGCGGCCAGACCAGAGTTTCCCGGAGGTCATCTCCGTAACGCCGCGCCCCGACGGTAAGTATCTCTACGTCGTCCGGGACTGGTTCCGCGTCTATCCGGACGTGGCCACAGCATTCCGCGCTCACGGCGAGCTCCTCCGACGGGTCAAGCGCTACGCCAAGGCCTTTGATGTGGCGTCTGATCCGTACGCTTTTGCGGCCGAGGTAGCCCGTGCGGGCTACGCAACCGGTCCTTCGTATGAGAGAGAGCTGCATGGCGTTATGCGCACTCTCGAGAGGGCGGGATTCCACTAGCGCCGATCTGAAGCTTGGAAACTCGGAGGTCTGACCCCGCGCACATCCTTACTGGTTTCGGCGCGTGGCACCCGAGCACCGCGGCCTGGGCGTACAGCAACACCGGTGGCAAACAGTGGCACTTGGCGGCACGCGGCGACACGCCGCGAATTCGGAGGGTGATTTCTGAACGGGCCGCAGCGATCTGTTAACCGCAAGGTTCAGGGTTCGAGTCCCTGTCCCGGAGCCAAATCCGTGTGCTGATTCGGTTGATGCCTGACAAAAGCGTCCCGACTGACGCTTGTCAGGGTCTCGGCTGATGCCTTACAGGTGTCCCGGCTGATACCTGACACTCCCGCGCATGAGGGAGTTGAGCGTGACAGAGCAAAGGTACAAAGCAGTGCTGGCGGTGATTGGCGATGGCCGGACGGTGACTGAAGTCGCGGGGGACTGGAACGTAACGCGCCAGACCTTGCATCAATGGCTAGGAAATGCCGCCAGAGGACGAGACGCAGTTGCTTGAGATGCGTCGGGCCGGACCGTACTCCTCAACAAACCGGCTCCCGAAATTAGAGGTCGAGTCCGATCGGGACGACCGAGACGATCCGTTCAAATGGAAGCTCCGCCCGGCGGCACGTGTCCTCCACGATTGCCATCGAGCCGGCTTCGAACAGGCTCAACGTCGCCTCGTCGATGCCGACCAGGTACGACGCGACGAACCTGATTTCTCGCCCAACCCGGCTCGACTCCGCCGCGGCTTCCCGCGCACGCAGACCCCGCGCCACCGCCTCAGCCTCCGTGATCCCCGGCCAGTACGACTCGACGAGGAAACTCTGGGACATGGGACGAATGTACTAGGCGCATTCGCACCGGCGCATCAGGCGTTTCCCTATGCTTCCCGTCGCGAATTCATGTCCCTGGGGGTAATAGGCCGCGACGCTGAGCTCTTGAAGGTTGCCGCCTTCCTCGAAGACCTGCAGCGTGGACCCGCCGCATTGATCCTCCAGGGCGAAGCGGGCATCGGCAAGACGACGTTGTGGCAGGCCGGACTGACTGGGGCCGGCCAGCGCGGGTATCAGGTGATCGCCTGCCGTCCCGTCCAATCCGAGGCCCGGCATTCTTACGCCTCGGTCGCGGACCTGCTGTCCTCTGTGGACGACGAAATCGCAAACGACCTGCCCGAAGCCCAGCGCCAGGCGCTCGAGGTGGCCCTCCTTCGCGCGCGACCGGCGAACACGATGCTCGATCACCGCGCGATCGCCACAGCGCTCCTCACCATGCTCGGACGGATGGCGAATAGAGCGCCCGTCGTGGTCGCCATCGACGATCTCCAATGGCTCGACCGCCAGAGCGCGACCACAATCGAGTTCGCGGTGCGGCGGATGACGGGGCGCATCGGTGTGCTCGCCACCCGCCGCACCGCCCGTGCAAGCGCCAACCCACCTCCGCTCCGGCTCGCGGATCCACACCAGGCCACCGAGGTCGAGGTCGGACCGCTCAGCCTTGCGGCCCTCCACCATCTCCTGAAAGAGCGGACGTCGAGGACCTACCCGCGCCCTGCCCTGATTCGCATCCAGGCCATCTCCGGCGGCAATCCGTTCTTTGCCCTCGAGCTCGTTCGATTCCTCGGTGAGCGGCCGGCGCTCGCCCCCAGCACTAAGGTCCCGGGAACCGTGACCCAGCTCGCACGAGTCCGCCTGGGCAGGATCGACACGCGAGTGCGAGAGGTCCTTCTTGCCTCTGCCTCACTGACGGCACCGACCCTCCAGGTCCTGCAAAGAATCGATGCCGGGGCGCTGCACCTGGTCGAGCAGGCGGAGGCTCTCGACATCCTCGAGATAGACGGCAGCCGCATTCGTTTTACGCACCCGATCCTCGCCTCGGGCATCTACGGAATGGCGTCGCCTGCACAGCGCCGCGCGATGCACCGCCGGCTCGCCGCAGCGGGTCTCGATCCCGAGGAGAGGGCGCGCCATCTCGCGCTCGCCTCCACTGCCGCCGAGGCCGAGACGGTCGCAGCCCTCGACGAGGCTGCGGCCATCGCCCGAAGCCGCGGGGCGCCGGCTGCCGCGGCGGACCTCCTTGACATGGCAATACGAATCGGCGCGGACAGCGCCGAGCGCGTGATCAACGCCGCGAGCCTCCACTTCGAATCAGGCGATCCGACTCGCGCGCGCGCGCTTCTCGAGGAGACCATCACGAAGCTGCCACCGGGTCGGGTTCGCGGCGAGGCGCAAAGGCTGCTCGCAACGGTCCGCTTGCACGACGACAGCTATCAGGACGCCTCCGTGCTTCTCGAGAAAGCGCTCGACGACGCAAAGGACGATCAGGCACTCCGAATCCGCGTAATGCTCGAGCTCAGTTACGTGCTCACCAATCTGGGTCGAATCAATGACGCGGTGGGCCACACCACAGTCGTGATCGACGCAGCCGAACAGCTCGGCGATCGCACAATGATCGCGCAGGCGTTGGCCGCTTCAGCCATCGTCGGGTTCCTCAACGGGCAAGGTCTCGACGAGCCTCGCCTGGTGCGCGCCCTGGCGCTCGAGGACCGCAACCTTCCGACCGCGATCATGTTCCGTCCGTCTCTCATCGCGTGCCTCTTGTGGATGTGGAGCGGCCAGCTCGCCCGCGCCCGCGAAGGCCTCTACGCGCTGCGCCAGGACTGCCTGGAAAAAGGCGCAGAGAGCGACCTCATGTTCGTCGCCTTCCACACGGTGATGCTCGAATGCTGGCGAGGTGACCTGGCGAGCGCCCGCGCCGTTGCCGACGACGCGTACGAGCGCGCTCTCCAGCTCGGCACCGAAGTGCCGCTCGCCATCGCACTGTCCACTCGAGCCAACGTGGCCGCGTTCGAAGGCAAGGTGGACGAGTGCCGCGAGACCGGGCAGGCGGCGCTCGCAATCTTCCTTCGCGGCAGCTGTCTCGTGGCCACGCTGTGGCCCATCGCCGCGCTGGGCTTTCTCGAGCTGTCTGTCGAAGACTTCGACGCGGCGGCCAAGCGACTGGGACCCATGGCCGCGGGAGCTGCGTCCATGGGCGTCAACGAGCCGGTCTGCATTCCGTTCGCGGCCGACGCAGCGGAAGCTCTGATCGCAATCGGCCAGACGGCGCAGGCTGCGGCAATCGTCGATCAGCTCGAGCACAACGGGCGCCGCCTCGATCGCGCGTGGGCGCTAGCCACCGGCGCTCGATGCCGCGCGCTTCTCCTCGCCGAGGAAGGCCGGATGGATGAAGCTCTCGAATCCGCCGAACGGGCGCTGGCCGAGCATGAACGGCTGGCCATGCCGCTCGAGCGAGCGCGGACCCTCCTGGTCGTGGGCCAGCTCGAGCGCCGCCGCGGCAAGCGCAAGGCCGCGAAGGCATCGCTGGAAGAGGCCGCGCGAGTCTTCGCCGCCGCCGGCGCCTGCCTGTGGGCAAGGAAAGCCGACGCGGCGTTGCGCCGCCTGGGCACGCAGCCCGGAGCTGCCGACCAGCTGACGCCGACCGAGCAGCGCGTCGGGCGGCTCGCCGCCACCGGGATGACCAACCGCGAAGTCGCAGCGGCGCTTTTCGTCAGCCCGAAGACGGTCGAGGCGAACCTGTCCCGGATCTACTCGAAGCTGGCCATCCGGTCGCGGGCCGAGCTCGGGCGGCGGATGGCGGAGATGCCCCAGACGTAGGGAAACACCCGATGCGGGTGGGCTGAGCAAGCCCCAACCTTCCTGGCAATCGGCGCCCTCCCATGGCCCGAGTCGACTTGAAAACGGAGGACGTGAAATTGCGCAGGCTCAGGTTCACTCTCGGCGTTCTGTTCGCGAGCAGTTTGCTGCTGCTGATGGCCACAGCCCCCGCCGCCGCGTACGGCAACGGCGCGGCCTACCAGGTGGGGCTGTCGCTGAACTGCCAGAACCCAACAACGTGCGTTGCCGGTCCGACCAACCCATTTGGCATCGGCGGCATCTGGGGCTGGATCGTGGTCGACCAGGCCGGCCAGGTGGACGGCGAGCTGGAGTTCCAGGGACACCAGAACGCCGACCCGTCGCTGAACGGAGCCGGCCATATCTCCCTCAGCGGTTTCGCCGTGCCCACCACGCAGCGGCTGCCCTTCATCCCCGCCGATCCCAACGGGCAGTACCTATTGATCTTCCAGTGCGGACCCGGCGGCTGCCATCCCTTCTTCGAGATCGAAGCCACCGGCGGTCACTACGCGCAGAACTTCGGGCCTGGGACCAACAGCGAGATACAGGTCTCCCAACTTCCATGAATCGGGACGAGCGAGTGGTTCGGAGCTACT
>Ga0070708_100000258_pt1 | contig 39526 bp, 26 predicted proteins | sample KBSK5503metaG_FD_65469 | JGI IMG/M metagenome (GOLD analysis project Ga0070708, IMG submission 65469) | Corn, switchgrass and miscanthus rhizosphere microbial communities from Kellogg Biological Station, Michigan, USA - KBS K5-50-3 metaG | ecosystem: Host-associated > Plants > Roots >... | reverse complement strand
GGGCCAGCGCAGAACACCGCAAGTTGCGATGCTGCGGAGGATTTCTCCTTGGAGCAAATTGGTTTGGCCGATGAATTGCGCTGTGTAGGCCGTGGCGGGGCGCGCGTAAATATCGCGCGGCGAAGCGACTTGTTCGAGCGCGCCGTCGCGAAGCAGCGCGATGCGGTCGGAGAGGGCCATGGCTTCTTCCTGGTCGTGCGTGACGAAGAGGAAAGTGATTCCGACTTCGCGTTGCAATGCTTTCAATTCGCTCTGCATCTCTTTGCGCAGATTGGCGTCCAGCGCCGAGAGCGGCTCATCGAGGAGCAGGAGTTGCGGCCGGTTCACCAATGCGCGCGCCAGAGCCACACGCTGCTGTTGCCCGCCGCTCAAACGGGAAGGGCGTGCACCTGCAAACGCCGCCATTTTCACCATGTTCAAAGCTTCTGCTACACGCCTGGGGATTTCGTTTTTGGGAGCTCCTTGCACACGCAAACCGTACGCGACATTGTCTCGCACGCTCAAATGCGGGAACAGAGCGTAGTTTTGAAAAACGGTGTTTACGCGGCGTTTGTGAGGCGGCAACGTGTCCAGCCGCTCGCCGGACATCCAGATTTCACCTGCCGTGGGCTGTTCGAAACCGGCGATGAGGCGCAGGAGCGTGGTTTTGCCAGAGCCGCTCTCGCCGAGTAAAGTGAGAAATTCCCCTGCAGCGATGTTCAGCGAAATGCTTTTCAGGACGTCTCGTGCGCCGAATCGCTTGGCCACCGCGCGCACTTCGAGCAGGGGGGCATGTTCGTCCACGGAAGCGGGCTGCGGAATGGCGGCGGAACTCACTGCGCGGCTTTCACCTCGTTCCAAATTTCATTGTATTTGGCCCGGCGGGGCACGTCCTGCCAGAAATAAATTCGCCGCATATAGGCGTCCGGATCGTCCATGTGCAGATTCTTCGTTTCGCTCTGGCTCATGAAATTGGCGGATAAGGGATTCGCGGGGGAGTAGCCGGTCACGTCGGTCACCAATTTCTGGGTTTTCGCTTCGATCATGTATTCCAGGAACTGCCCCGCCAGTTCTTTCTGGCGGCTGTCTGCGGTGATCATCAGGTGATCGATCCAACCCGTGGTATTTTCCTTTGGGATGATTTCTCCGATCGAGAATCCGAGCTTGCGGAGCTGATTGGTCATCAGAGGCCAGCCCATGGCCGCGATGATTTCGTGGTTCTGGAAGAGATTCGTCAGCTCGCCTCCGGTGGACCAGTACTTGCGAATATTCGGCTTGAGCTCGATTAGTTTTTTCTTTACCGCTTCGAGCTGTGCATCGCTCAGGTTGTAAATCTGGTAAGGGTCGGGCTTGTCGTACCCGAGCACTTGCGCCGCCATGTAGACGCTGGAAAGCTCGTCCCACAGGGAGATTTTTCCTTTGTATTGTGGATCCCAGAGAATGCTCCAGGAATCCGGCGGTTGCTTGAAAGCTATCGTGTCATAGAGCAGCGGATTGGGCCCCCACACAAACGGGACTCCATAGGTTTGTCCGTTGATTTTGACCAGCGGAGAGTTGCGCAGCCCGGCCGAAAGCTGATTGTAGGAAGGAAACTTGGAGAGGTCGAGCGGCGCGGCGAGGCTCGCGCGCGCGATCGAGGTGGCGACATCGCTCGATGGCGAGATCACGTCATAGTTAGAAGCGCTGCCGCCACGCAGTTTGGCTACGAGCTCGTCGCTCGAACCCATGTAGGACGCAACAATTTTGCAATGATGGGCCTCTTCGAACGGGCGCACGAAGGAAGGATCCGCGTAACCCTCCCAAACGAGCAAGCTGAGCGTTGCTTCTTTTTTGTTGCAAGCGCCGCAAATCGTGGCGAGCGCCAGGATTCCGAGGACGATTGCGCGCCTATTCATTATGTCTCTCGCTTCCGTAGCATGTGAATCCCCCGCGCCCGGATTTTCTCTGCTCCACGAATGGCGCCGAATATATTCTCTATTTCGTTTTCGCCTGAAAGACTACTCTTCCGCCAACAATAGTCTCGACGACTTTTGTTTTGGCAATCTCGTGCGGATCGATATCGAAAATATTCTGCGAAACGATGATCATATCAGCCAGTTTGCCCGGCTCGATCGAGCCTTCTGTTTTTTCGCGGCGACCAGCATACGCCGCCCCAAGCGTGTAGCCTGCGACGGCTTGCGCAAGCGTGATGCGCTGTTGCGGCAACCATCCGCCTTCGGGCTTGCCCTCCCTCGTCTGTCGCGTCACAGCCATCTGCAGGCCTTCCCAGGGATTCAGAGTCACCACATTCCAATCGCTGCCGAAAGCCAGATGCCCGCCGGCTTTTGCGATGCTATTCCATGCCCACGCGCGCGAGGCCCGATCCGGTCCGGCATTGCCTGCCCAGACGCGCAGAGTGTCTTCGTCGGGGTAAGCGTGCAGAGGCTGCACGCTGGCTATCACGCCGAGTGTTCCGAAGCGAGGGATGTCCGCGGCGGTAACGGTTTCGATGTGTTCGATGCGCGGCCGCCGGTCTAACGTGTGGTTCATTTTCTCGGCGTTCTCGTAGGCGTCGAGGGCCGTGCGCACGGCGTAGTCGCCGATGGCATGCGTGAAGAGTTGCAAACCGCGCTTGTCGAGCTCCGCGACAGCCGCTTTGTATTCATCCGGGTCCCAAAACAATTTGCCCTTTGTGGATGGTTCGTCCGTGTAGGGCTCGAGCATCGCGGCGGTGTGCGATTCCACCACGCCATCGATCATCATCTTCACGACGCCCGCCGAAAGCCAGTCGCCGGTGTATTGTGTCCGGGCGGCTTCGATCGCCGCGAGATCAGTGGGACGCAATTCCGGCGGGTCCAGAAAGTAGGCGATGTACATGCGCAACGTCAAATCACCCTGGCGGCGCAACTCATCATAAAGTTCGAACAATTCGAAATCGCCGCCCGCGCTATGCACGCGCGTCAATCCATTTTCGTTGGCCCAGCGCATTCCGGCACGAAGGGCCGCGAGTTTTTCCTCGCGCGTAAGTCTCGGAACGAGTTTGCCGACAAGACTGCCCGCTGATTCTTTCAGAGCTCCCGTAGCTTCGCCGGTCTTCGGGTCACGCACAATGGCCCCGTTGGGGGGATTCGGGGTGTCCTTGTTAATTCCGGCCAGCGCGAGCGCTTTCGAATTAGCCCAGGAAGTGTGGCCGTCGTAGCCAACCAGATAAACAGGGCGGCCCGGGAAGAGTTCGTCGAGATATTTCTTGTCAGGCAGATTTTCCTCGCCGAACATCGCGTAATTCCAGCCGCCGCCGAGGATCCAGCCCTCGCCCGGGTGCTTTTCGGCGTATTCACGCAAAACGCGCTGGATGTCACTCGGATTCTTGGCGCCTTCGAGATTCGCTTGACCGAGGCTGATGGAACCTTCGAGAAAATGGATGTGGCAATCCACGAAGCCGGGCAAGACCAGCTTTCCTTCGGCGTCGATGACTTTCGTGCGCGGCCCGCGCAATTTTTCGATTTCGGCAACATCACCCACGGCGACGATCTTTTCGCCGCGAATGGCCACTGCGTGCGCCCACGCTTGCTTGTTATTGATGGTGTAGATCTTGCCGTTGATGAGGATCGTGTCCGCGGGCTGGAGCCTCGCATCCTGGGCGACAATTGTTGTAGAGATGCCCAAAGCACAGACAAAGGCAAGCGCCAAGGCAATCACGAATTTGCGCGATGTGATCATTCACAGCTCCAGAGTTGATTTTTTGCGAACTCCACGAGTCACCAGTCACTATTCCTGCGTCACTTCTTTTCAGAACGTTGGCGGCGTATTCACCCACAGCAGCCAGGCTTCGGAACGTCCAGGATTCTTCCACCGGTGCGGCGTCGAGCTTTCGAAATAGAGGCTGTCTCCGGGTTTGAGCCGGTAATGTTCATTGCTGTTCAGCCAAATTTCGAATTCACCGCGCAGAATGTGCAAGAACTCTTCGCCTTCGTGCGAATACGATTCGCCGCTGCCGCCGGGTTTGATGCGAAAAAGATGCGGTTCCATCGCCGTTTGCCCCCAGGCGAGAAGCTCCATACGCACACCGGGAGTGGTCTCGAGGACTTTTCGCTGGCCGGGACGCACGAGCCGTGGATTTTCCGCCGCGGTCTCGAAGAGAGAGAGAATATTTGTGCCGTAAAAACGCGCGATACGCCGCAGCGTGGAAACGGAGGAGCGCATTTGGCCGCGTTCCAGCGCGCTGAGGAAGCCGACGGAAACCTTCGTGGCGCGCGCCACTTGAGCGAGCGACAGTCCGCGCCCCATACGTAAGCGGCGGAAGCGCCGGCCGGGGAGGGGGGCGCTCTCCGCCGGCGCAGAGACGACGCCCTGACGCTTCAAGACGTGAACGATGGCCGGGGGATTCAGTCCGCGGGCGCGACGCAAAAAGACTGCGCGCTGCAGCAGCCGCACGTCGGCCTCGGCGTACATACGGTAGCGGCTTTTCGTGCGCTGCGGAGAGACGAGGCCCAGGGCTTCCCAGGCGCGGAGAGCGGAGGAAGAAATCCCCACGCGGCGCGCCACCTCGCTGATGCGCAGCAAGCGATGCCCCGCTCGAATTGCTGATGGCTTGGACAAATTCTTTCCGCTTGACACCGGTCCCGGCTTTCTCTAAGTTTGCTGGATTATAGTAAGGTTTCAGGGGCACAGCAACCTCGAAGATTCCGCTGTTAGAAAATTCTTCGAGACTGGGGGGTGAGTTCATGAAATCGTCCGCAGGATTTTGGCAGAGCCTTGTGCGCTGCCGTCGCAACATTCTCTCTCCGCTTTTTCTCGCACTAACCGTTCTGCTGGCTGCGCCGTTTGCCGGCGCTCAAAGCACCGGCGGCCGCATTCGCGGCACGATCAGCGATCCCAGCGGCGCCTCGGTGACGGCCGCCACTGTTACGCTTATCAATGAGGCGACGCACGCTACCCGCGACGTGCAAAGCGGCGCGAGCGGAGAATATGTCTTTATCGAAGTGCCAGTCGGCAGCTATGAGATCGATGTTACCCAGGCGGGGTTCAAGAAATATGTGCGAAAGGGAGTCGCACTGGACTTGAACCAAGTCATCAGCGTCGATATCACACTGCAGCTTGGCTCTACGGCGGAAAGTGTCGAGGTCACGGGCGCACCGCCGGTTGTGGATACAAGCTCGACGCAGCTCGGTGCCGTCGTCAACGAACGCTCTTCCACGCAACTGCCGCTAAACCAACGCGATGTGTATCAATTGCTTCAGCTCCAGCCTGGCGTTCAATCGCAGCTTGGCAATGACTTGTTCTACGGATCCGATAGGGCCGGAGTGGTCACGGTGAATGGTGGCCGCGGCCGCTCAAACAATTACACGGTGAACGGCGGCGACGGCAACGATCTCTTCGCCAACCTGCCCGCCGTGGAACCTTCGCCGGACAGCATTGAGGAGTTTCGCGTCATCTCCAATTCGTTTGATGCGGAATACGGCCGGAACTCGGGCGCGGTGGTCAACGTGGTCACCAAGTCTGGGACGAACGATTTGCACGGCAGCTTTTACGAATTTTTCCGCAACGACGTCTTGAACACGCATCCCTTTTCATTCAGTCCTTCACCAAAGCCGGCCTTCAAACAAAACCAGTTTGGCGGCACGCTCGGAGGGCCGATCAAGAAAGACAAGACCTTCTTTTTTGCCTCCTACGAGGGCCGGCGAATTGTGCAGGGGATTGTCTCTCAACCGGTCACAGTGCCCACCGCGGCGGACGTCAATGGCGACTTCTCGGGCGGAACTACATTCACAGGATCGCTTACGGATGCTACGGTTGCCGGCGTTTTGCAGGACCGGTGCGGGAGTGGTTCTTCGCTTCCCGCGAATCAACGGCTGTCGCCCGCTGCGCAGGCTCTAGTTGCCGGAGTAGCCGGGGGTGGCAACCCAGCTCCTTACAGCAGTATTTTCCTCGGGAACCAAATTCCCACGGGTTGTTTTGATCCGGTGGCACTTAGCCTTCTCCAGTATGTGCCCGGAGCTGGTGGAAGCTCCTCACAGGTCGTCACTGTTCCGGATAAGAGAGTCCGGGGCGATCAGTTTCAAATCAAGATCGACCATGCATTTAACAACAATCAGAAAACTTCGGTGTACTACTATTTTGATGACGACAACACGCTCGACCCATTCGCGAAATTTCAAGCGGAAGGGGCTCCGCTGGGAAATTTCCCCGGCGTTTATGCAACGCGCACACAGCAAATAAACGTAAGCCACACCTCGACCTTCGGCCCGACGTCCGTCAACGAGTTCCGCTTTACCTTTTTTCGCGAGGGACAACTCAAATTTGACACCCCAACGAGGACCAACGCAATTCAAGCCTCTTGCGGGACCGGACCGGCCTCGGCGTTTTGTTTTACTGGCGTGAGCGATTCCGCGACCCTGAACGCTGCCTGCGCCGCCGGAGCGACAAACACGGCGGATTGCGGCATTCATTCCGGGCTGGGCCCCAAGATAGAGGGCGTGCCCTTCATTCAATTGAACGGCGGATTCTCCATCGGGAATAACGCGGGGGGCCAATTGCCGCAGGTCGGCAACACGTTCCAGTTCAGCGATAACTTCAGCAAAATCATCGGAAATCATAATTTCAAGTTTGGCGGAGATGTGCGCTACCAAAAATTCGACCAACTCCTGTACTTTGACGTCAACGGTTGGATGACTTTCAATTCCACGACTGCCGGGCCAACTGGAGATGACCTGGGTTCCGACAGCGTCTATCCCAATTATTTCCTCGGGTTGGCCAACAGCTACATTCAAGGCTCTGCGCAGCATGAACTGGTGCGAAGTAAGTCCGCGTATCTCTTTGCGCAGGACAGCTGGAAGATTAGACCGAGCCTGACGCTGAATTACGGTGTCCGCTGGGAAATCAATACGCCGCTGTCCGATATCGGCCAGAAAGTTCAGACGTTCCGGCCGGGGCAGCGCTCGACCATCTATCCATGCGCGCTCACACCAGGAAGCGCCCTTGCCATTCAGTTTCCGCAGCCCGGAGAGGCCGGATGCGACGCCGCGGGAGTCACACCCATCGGCCTGGTTTTTCCTGGGGACAAAGGCGTGCCCAAAGGTTTAACCAACACGTACTACAAAGGATTTGCCCCGCGTCTCGGTCTTAACTGGAGCCCGGCCTGGCACGACGGGTTGCTGGCAAAGTTGACCGGAGGACCCAGCAAGACCAGCGTCAGCATGGGCTTCGGAATCTTCTATAACCCCATCGAGCAACTGGTCCTCGAACAGTTCAGCGCCGAGCCACCTTTCGGCGGAAGCAACTTCATCGGCTCCTCGTTCCTTCAGATGCCTTACGTGGATCAGACCGGCGCTGTCTTTGCCAATCCTTTTACCGGGATTCTCAATCCAAAGCGGGGACAGGCCCTCGATTGGTCCAACTTTGCAAGCAGTGTTTATTTTGGGCAATTTCCGGCGAACATGCGCCCTCAATACCAGGACCAATACAACTTGACCATCAAGCGAGAGCTTCCCGGTAATACGCTTCTTCAGGTGGCCTATGTTGGCTCGCAGGGCCACAGGCTGCTCGCCACCTATGAGGTGAACCCGGGCAACCCGCAGACCTGTCTTGACCTGGCTACGCTTGGGCAGGGCTGCGGCCCCTTCGGCGAAGACAGTCCGTATTCGTTCACGCTTCCCCAGGGGCAGACTTTTCACCTCCCTTACATTGGAGGGGGACCAAACGGACAAAACATTCCCTGCTCAATCCTGAAACCTGCCGCCGCGTGCATCATAACGGGTGCAGCAGGCGGCACTCCGATTACCCTCGTGGGAACCCGCCCATACTCTTCTCCGCTCTGCGATCCATTGACCGGCGCAGGCTGCCCGACGAGCGGCGCCCCGGTTTTCTCCGGGATATTCAGTGAGGACACCATTGCCCACTCGAACTACAATTCACTGCAGGCGCTTTTTGAGAAGCGCTTCTCTCACGGCCTGCAATTTCAGGCGTCCTATACATTCAGCAAATCTCTGGACAACGCCTCGAGCTTTGAGAGCGCCTTGAATCCTCTCGACTTCAACGCGACTTATGGTTTGTCTAATTACGATGCACGAAACCGCTTCGTTTTCAATTACGTCTGGGACTTGCCGGTGCCGAAATTTGATGGCTTTAAAGGCAAACTCCTGGATGGCTGGCAAGTCTCTGGAATTCTGAGTTTCCAGAGCGGCTTCCCCGTTCGTATTACTTCGCAGGACGACGTTGAACTACTCGACACTACTTTTGACTTCGAAGCCCCCGGCCAGCCAAACCTCGTCGGAACTTTCAAGAAAGTCAACCCGCGGAGCACGGTCTGCGCGGCGTTCACCGGTCCGCTGGCCCAGGCTGTTGATCCCACTGCTCTCGATTGCCAGCCTGTTTCCGGCTATGCTTTTGATCCCAATCTGTTCACCAACGCGACGGTTACGCCGGGAACCATCGGCAACGCTCCGCGCTCGATCTGCTGCGGGCCAGGTATCAACAATTGGGACATGAGCTTCTCCAAACAGACCATGTTCGGAGAAAGGTGGCGGATGGAGTTCCGGGCCGACGTCTTTAACATTTGGAACCACGCCCAGTTCTACACCGTGGATGGCAACATATCGAATCAAGGCGGGACGTTTGGCCAGGTACTGCATGTCCGCGATCCCCGCCTGTTGCAGTTCGCATTGAAGTTTCACTTCTAGCCTGGACCGGCGGATTGACGAAGCATCCTGAGGCGCCCCGTCTCCTTCGGGGCGCCTTCGTACGTTCGAGAAATAAAGAGAAGATACTCGCCATCGAGAGTTTTGTGAGCCCATACTGACTGCAGGGAATAGACCTGCAAGCGCTGGCCGCTTTTGGCCACACGGAACATGGAAAAGCAAATGCACGAAGCACTACAGAAAGAAATCGCAGCCTACGAGAAGCGCACCCCAAAATCCGCGGACGCACACAAGCGCGCCTTGCAACGAATCCCGCTCGGCGTAGCCAGCAATTACCGCCATTACGAGCCCTATCCGTTGTTTGTGAAGGACGGAAAAGGCAGCAAGATTCACGACCTAGACGGAAATGAATACATCGATCACAACTTGTGCTTCGGCGCGCTGATGGCTGGCCACTGTCATCCCGCTGTGGTTAAGGCGGTCGAGCAAAAGCTGCACGAAGGCACGACATTCGGTATGCCGCACGACATGGAATGGGAGCTTGCCGAAGAAATTTGTAAGCGCTACCCCGTCGAGATGGTCCGTTTCGGTTCAAGCGGCACCGAAGCCACGATGCACGCTTGCCGCATCGCGCGCGCCGCCACGGGCCGCGATAAGATTTTAAAGTTCGAAGGCGCCTACCACGGATTGCATGACACGGCTTTGGTCAGCGTTAAGCCGAAGGCCGAGGAATACGGAGATCCCGACGCGCCCAACTCCGTCCCCGGCGGAGGCGGCGTGCCAAAAGCTTCGCTTGCCAACGTGATTGTCGCAGCGTTCAATAACCTCCCGAGCGTCGAGCGCCGCTTCCGTGAGAATCCGGGACAAATTGCCGCAATTATTCTGGAACCTATTTTGATGAATGTCGGGCTCTGCATGCCACAGCCTGGTTTCCTGCAGGGCTTGCGCGAGATCGCCACGAAAAACGGCGCGCTGCTTATCTTCGACGAAGTAAAAACCGGAGCGAAACTGGCGTGGGGCGGCGCCAGCGAATACTTCGGCGTTAAGCCGGACATAATCTGCCTGGCGAAATCCATCGGCGGCGGCCTGCCGCTCGCCGCATTCGGCGCGAGCCGTGCCGTGATGGATCTGATCGCTCAGCACAAAGTCTTTCACGGCGGCACGTACAACACGAATCGCGCGGCCATGGCCGCGGGCCTCGCCACGTTTCGCGATGTTCTTTCGCGTGAAAACTACGCGCACGTCGATAAGCTCAGCAAAAAACTTACGGAAGGCTATCGCGCCATCGTCAAGAGAACCGGTCTGCAGGCTTACGTCGCAAGCGCCGGCGTCAATGGCGCCCTGATGCTTTACCCAAAGGAAATTCTCAACTATCGCGACTGGATGAAAATCGATATCGATTTATGGCGCCACTACTGGTTCGCCTTGGTCAACCGCGGCGTCCTGCCTCAGCCTTATTGGTGGGACGAGCAGTGGACCATCTCCGTCCAGCACACCGAAGCCGACATTGAAAAGCATCTCGCGGTCTTCGATGAAGTTGCGCCAGCTCTCGCAAAAGCGCAGCAGGAGCGCGGCGCGGCGTTTGTCGGTGCCGCGGGCCATTAATTTCAGGAGAATGCTTCATTGCAGAACGAGGCCGTCATCGCATCCGCCGCGCCGGTTGTTCAAGGCACGCCTCACCTGCGGCGCGTGTTGGGACGCATGGACCTCGTTCTGCTTTTCGTGGTCGCCGTATTCAATCTAAATGTCGTACCCTCGATTGCCGCCAATGGCGGCGTCACCGTCTGGCTCTGGATTATCTCGCTTGCGCTATTTTTCTGGCCGCAGGGCATTGCGGTCATCGAGCTCGCGCACAGGTACCCTGGCGAAGGCGGCGTCTACCTCTGGGCCAAGGAAGTCTTCGGAGATTTCCACGGTTTTCTCTCCGGCTGGTGCTACTGGACGAACAACATGCTGTATGTTCCGACGGTGATGCTCTACTTTGTCGGCGTTTCTGTTTTTGCTCTCGGACCCGGACACGAGGCCTTGGGCGACAATAAAAAATTCGCGCTGGCCGCTTCGCTTCTACTGCTGATTGTCCTCGTCGTTTTAAACATCGTCGGCCTCGGTGTCGGGAAGTGGATCAACAACCTCGGCGCCATCGGCACGGGAATCGCCGCCGCCGTTCTGATCGGTTTGGGCATCGTTGTTTGGTTGCGATTCGGCACAAGCGTGGGCTGGGCTGACTTTCGAATTCCGGCAAATCCAAGATTCGTCCTGAATTCTTTCGGTGTGATTTGCTTCGGATTGGTGGGCCTCGAGCTCGCCTCAGTCATGGGCGATGAAATTGAAAATCCGCAAAAGACCCTGCCCGGAGCTGTTGCCTGGGGCGGCGTTTTGTCTGGTGCGCTCTATATCGGCGCAACGCTCACGCTGCTCATCGCCGTCAGCAAGGGCGACATCAATGTTCTGCAAGGCATCGTCCAGGCCGTCGCCCTCATGGCTGGCCGTGCAGGAGTCGCTTGGATCGTCGCGCCTTTTGCATTTCTGCTGAGCCTTTCGATCGCCGGCATCGCTTCCGCCTGGCTTGGTGGCTCGGCTCGAATTCCATTCGTCGCCGGGCTCGATTCCTATATGCCTGCTTGGCTGGGGAAGGTGCATCCACGCTACTGCACGCCCTATGCAGCGCTGATCGTTCACGCTGCAGTCTCCATGGTGCTCGTCGTGCTGAATTTCAGCGGCTGGTGGCTGTGGAATAGTATTATTGGTTTCGCGTTCGTGGGAAACATGTTGCGAGCGTTCGGGTTTGTCGTGTCAAATCTAACTGCCAGCCCAACCGGCGTACAGGAAACGTTCCAGAAGCTGCTCTCACTTGCCGTGGTTCTTCAATTGATTCCCTTTCTTTATATGTTTGGCGCGCTGTTGAAGATCGCATTCAGCCATTCATTTGCGAAAGGCTGCTATGGCAAAACGACTTTGCTTCTATCCGGCGCCAGTGGGCTTGTCACCACATCGCTGGGAATCGCGCTGGCCTTTTTCCCCGCGCAGCAGGTGACCTCCATTCTTTCTTACGAAGTTTGGATGTTTGGCGGTACCCTCTTTTTCATTGGGCTGGCCGCGTTCTTCTTTTTTGTTTACGGACGGCGTAAAGCGGCGAGAAAACTCGCTGATGCAGTGCAAACTGTTTGAACGAGCCGCGCGCCCTCTCCGAGGGCTGGGGCTATGGCGAGTTTGGGAGGTTGAGATGTCCAGCAGTGCGACAGCGGGAGTTCGAACGTACAAGAATTACGTTAACGGCGAATGGGTTGGCAGCGCTTCCGGAGAAACGTTTCCTGTTTACGATCCCTCGACCGAGGGCGTCATCGCGCATGTTGCTGCCGCTGGTGCTGCCGACGTCGGCCGTGCGGTGAAAGCTGCGCGCGCCGCGTTCGATTCCGGTCCTTGGCCCGCGACCTCCGCGCAAGACCGTGGCCGCATCCTCTTCAAGCTCGCCGAAAAAATCCGTCGAAACGCCGCCTTTCTTGCGGAAATCGAATGCCGCAATACCGGCAAGCCCATCGTCGAAGCCGAATACGACATCGCGGACGTCGCGACTTGTTTCGAATACTACGGCGGCCTCGCCAACAAAGTTCTCGGCAGCGTGAATCCTGTGCCCGCCAATGCGCTCAGCTTCACGCTGCGCGAACCCGTCGGCGTCGCCGGCCAAATTATCCCGTGGAACTATCCATTGCTGATGGCCGCATGGAAACTCGCGCCTGCGCTTGCCGCCGGCTGCGCTTGCGTTCTCAAACCCGCCGAGCAAACGCCGCTGACCGCGCTCGAAATCGCGAACTGGTTCGCGGAAGTAGGACTACCGCCCGGCGTCGTGAATATCGTCAACGGTTTCGGCGAAACCGCTGGCGCCGCGCTCGTCGCACACCCGGCCGTCGACAAAATCGCGTTCACCGGTAGCGCCGCTGTCGGCAAGCTCATCGTCAAGAGCGCGGCAGACACGCTCAAACGAGTCACGCTTGAGCTCGGCGGCAAATCTCCCAACATTTTCTTCACCGACGCCGATTGGGAAGCGTCCATCGACGGCGCGCTCTTCGGCGTCTTCATCAATCAGGGCGAAGTCTGCTCCGCGGGCAGCCGCATCCTTGTCGAAAAGAAAATCTATTCCAAATTCGTCGAGGCTATGACAGAAAAAACCAAACGCATCAAACTTGGAGCGCCCCTCGAGCGAGAAACCAAAATGGGCCCGCTCGTCAGCAAAGAACAATATGAACGCGTAAATGCGTATCTCGAAATCGGCAAGAAAGAAGCAAAGGTCGCGATTGGCGGTGGCCGCCCGAAGCAGTTCCGCAAAGGCTATTACGTTGAGCCAACAATTTTTTACGACGTGGAAAACAGTGCCCGCATTGCTCGCGAAGAGATTTTCGGGCCGGTCGCGTCCGTCATCCCCTTCGACGGCGAAGCCGACGCCATCCGGATAGCCAACGACACGCCGTACGGGCTTGCCGCTGCCGTCTGGACGCGCGACATCTACAAAGCCTTCCGTGTAGTGAAATCTCTTCGCGCCGGCATTGTGTGGGTCAATCACATGCAGCCGACTTATGTTGAAGCGCCCTGGGGCGGCTACAAGCAGTCCGGCTTCGGCCGCGAACTCGGCCCTTGGGGTCTCGAAGAATATCTCGAGACCAAACAAGTTTTTGTCAATCTCGACGAAACGCCCATCGGCTGGTATTAGAGTTCATCATGCAGGCCGCTCCCAGGGCGGCGCGAAAAGGAAGAGAAAATGGCTACAATTCAAATTCGAACGGAAATTCCTGGGCCGCGGTCGCGCGCGCTCATGGCGCGCCGCGAGGCCGCCATCCCCCGCGGACCCGCCAACGCCACGCCCATTTTCGCAGCGCGCGCGGATGGCGCGGTCATCGAAGACGTCGATGGCAACCGTTATATCGATTTTGCCGGAGGAATCGGCTGCCTCAATATCGGACATCGTTCTCCACGCGTCATATCCGCGATCCGCGAGCAGCTCGAAAAATACCTGCACCTGTGTTTCGCTGTCACCCCGTACGAAGGCTACGTCGCCGTCGCTGAAAAACTGAACACGCTGGCTCCTGGCAATTTTGCGAAGAAAACTATTCTTGTAAATTCCGGCGCAGAGGCCATCGAAAATGCTGTCAAGATCGCTCGCGCCTATACAAAACGTCCCGCTGTTATTTGCTTCGAAGATGCTTTCCACGGCCGCACTCTGCTCACCATGTCCCTGACCAGCAAGACACATCCTTACAAAGCAGGTTTCCAGCCGTTCGCAAGCGACATCTACCGCATCCCGTTCGCCTATCCGTACCGCAATGCATCCGGCGCGACATCGGAGGATTTTGCGCATCATCTCAAAGATGCCTTCACGCGTTCTGTCGCGCCGGAATCCGTCGCTGCCGTGATTGCCGAACCCGTTCTCGGCGAAGGCGGATTCGTTGTTCCACCTCGCGATTACTTCAAGCTTCTCCAAAACATTTGCCGCGAGCATGGAATCCTCTTCATTGCCGACGAAATCCAGTCCGGATTCGCGCGCACCGGCAAATGGTTCGCTTCCGAGCACTTCGGCATCGAACCCGATTTGATCACCACGGCGAAATCGCTCGGGGGTGGCATGCCCATCGCTGCTGTGACGGGCCGCTCTGAAATCATGGACGCTCCCGGCCCCGGGTCTCTCGGCGGCACCTACTGTGGACACCCCGCTTCTTGCTCCGCGGCGCTCGCCGCCATCGAAACCATCGAAAAAGATGGTTTGCTCGCGCGTTCCACAGCCATTGGAGAACATTTCGAAAAACGCGCTCGCGCTTGGCAGAAAAAATGGCCCTTGGTCGGCGACGTTCGCGGTTTGGGCGGAATGTGCGCCATGGAATTGGTACGCAACGCAGCGACTCGCGAGCCCGCGGATACGGAAACAAAAGAAATCGCCAAACATTGCTACGAGCACGGTCTCATCCTGATCACCGCCGGCACGTTCAACAATGTCATTCGCATCCTCGTGCCGCTCGTCGTTACCGACGAGCAGCTCAAAGAAGGACTGGATGTGCTCGAAGCTGCCCTGGCGGGCGTCGCGGATCGCAAGCAAGCTGCGCTTTCCCACGCGTAACTGTGCCCCAGATTTTTCTCAAGAGTTTGCTAAGTAGTCTCGCTAAGCGTCTTTGCGCGGCCGGCTGCATCTAACGAATGGAAGTTTCTAGGAGTTCGATATGCCTGACACGATGACAAAATCCATGAGCATTGCTGGGGAGCTAAAAGATCCGCGGCTTTTCCGCGAAGCTTGTTACGTTGACGGACAGTGGATCCAGGCAAGCTCAGGCCAGACGATCAAAGTGGATAATCCGGCCACCAGGGAAATTATCGGCAATGTCCCGAAGTTGAGCGGCGCTGAAACCCGCCGCGCCATTGAAGCCGCGAACAGCGCCTTTCCCGCGTGGAGCAAGAAAACCGCGAAAGAGCGCGCCGCCGTTTTGCGCCGCTGGTTCGATCTGATGATTGCCAACCAGGAAGACCTCGCGCGGCTTATGACCCTCGAGCAAGGTAAGCCTCTCACCGAATCGCACGGAGAAGTCGCGTATGCTGCCGCCTTTCTCGAATGGTTTGGCGAGGAAGCCAAGCGCGTTTACGGCGACACCATTCCCCAGCATCAGGCTGACAAAAGAATTGTCGTTATCAAGCAGCCTATCGGGGTCGTGGCCTGCATCACTCCGTGGAATTTTCCGCTCGCCATGATTACGCGCAAAGCCGGACCCGCGATCGGCTCCGGCTGCACCGTGGTCCTGAAGCCGGCCTCGCAAACTCCGTTTTCCGCGCTTGCTCTTGCCGAACTTGCCGAACGCGCTGGCGTTCCAAAAGGCGTGTTGAATATCGTGACCGGTTCGGCGACGGAGATCGGCGCCGAGCTAACCTCCAATCCCATTGTCCGAAAGCTCTCCTTCACGGGCTCCACGGAAATCGGCAAGATTCTGATGGCCCAATGCGCGGGCACGGTCAAAAAGCTCTCCCTTGAACTTGGAGGTAATGCGCCGTTCATCGTTTTCGAAGATGCGGATTTGGATGCCGCTGTCGAAGGCGCGATCGCCTCCAAGTATCGCAATACCGGACAAACTTGCGTCTGCACCAACCGCCTTCTGGTACAAGACTCCGTTTACGATATATTTTCCGAAAAGCTTGCCGCCGCCGTAAAGAAACTCAAGCCAGCCCCGGGATTGGAACCAGTGGCGACACAAGGTCCGCTGATTGACGATGCCGCCGTCGAAAAGGTGGAAAGCCACATCCGCGACGCGCAATCCAAAGGCGCGAAGATACTTACCGGCGGACATCGCCACGCTCTGGGCGGCCGCTTTTTCGAGCCGACGATTCTCATCGACGTCACGCCACAAATGGCGGTAGCGCGTGAAGAAACCTTCGGTCCCGTCGCACCGCTCTTCCGCTTCAAAACAGAAGCGGACGCCATCTCCTTGGCAAACGACACCGAGTTCGGCCTCGCCGCTTACTTCTATGGCCGTGACATTGCTCGTGTTTGGCGCGTCGCCGAAGCGCTGGAATACGGCATCGTCGGCATCAACACCGGAATCATTTCCACGGAGGTTGCCCCTTTCGGCGGCGTCAAGGAATCCGGCTTGGGCCGCGAAGGCTCCAAATACGGCATGGAGGAATTCGTCGAAATTAAATATCTCTGCTTCGGCGGCATCACCGCTTAGACTCTCAAAGATCGTCCTCGGTGCGGAACGCTTCTACTTGTTGATGTCATCCTTCGCTTCCAGCCGCTTCAACAACGGCTGAAGAAAGGGTTTCGTCGCCTCCGGTGCACCGCTGATTGCTTCCGTCATCTCTTTGGTGGCGGCCGGAAAATCGCCCGAATTCGAATCAACCCGTGCTAGCGCAAGGTGGCTGATCCAGTGGTTCGCGTCCTTCTTCGGGACCAACGGATACAGCTCGAAGGCTCGCTTGGCATTCCCCTGGCGTTGTAGCCCGCGGGCATACGAATACAGTTGAATCGCGTTGGCTTTTTCGAGCGCCGTGGAAAGCGCCTTGGCCGATTCTTCTTTTCGTCCCATGGCATCGAGGATCCGCGATTTAGTCTCCCAATTCTCAAAACGCTGTTCATTTTGAATCGACGTTTCTTCCCACTTCAGCGCTTCTTCCAGGTTGTAATTGTTATCCAGGCACCATTGCGCCGCCTCGTCGTATCCGGCCCATGTGAATCCGCCGACATTTCGCAGCTCGTTCTTGACGCTTCGCAATACAACGGCCTTCACGTCCACCGAGATATGAAAGGGAACTGCCAGTTTCTCCCAACGCAGTGTCGCCGCCGCCGAATCCGGCTTGACCTCCTCGAAAGTGTATGTCAGCGCCTCACGGAAATCCGCCACCTGCGGCTTGGTCGTCACGCGCAGCGCATCTTCTTTCTCGTCGTAGCTGAAGCTGCCCCACGAAGTCGAGTTTTTTGAAAAAATGATTGTCCATTGATCCTTGTCCGGAATGGTGTGCAGTCCATACGTCCCGGCCGATAGTGGTTTCCCTTCGACAGTGACATCGTCGGAAAAGTTGATCGTCGTATTTTCGTTAGCCCCCGCGCGCCATACCTTCCCGAAAGGCACCGTCTTGCCCCAGATCTCCCGCCCGCCTGCCTCCGGACGGTGATAGGTAATCGTGACATCCGTCAGTCCGATTCTTTGGGACACCGTCCCACGCTGGCTCACGCGCGGAATGTTCAACTCCGTCGGTTGGCTCCCGTTCTTGAATTGAGCGTTCGCCGGCCCCGCCAGGCAGCTAATACCAACCGCGAGACCTAAAAGAAATCTGAATTTATTGCACATGTGCACACACCTCCATCGTTCTAAAACGAGCTAGATAGGCCAAAGCGAAGCTCCGCTTCGCCTTCTCACCCTTTGTTGCCATAGACGCCCCGCCGTTCAATGAGTGAGCAAGCTTCGCAGGGCGCCCAACTCTTTCCCAGACGGAAAGGTGCTCCGAATGGTAGGTGTGTCTCGCGCGAGTTCGATGCAAGTGCCCAATTGCCAGTGTGCTTGGCTCGCTGGACTAATTTTTACGATAGGAAAATACCGCCGCGGCTATTACCATGATGCCGCGATTGTATTTCGCAAAAATATCCCGCCGAGGCTGCATATGAAGATCGCGATTCGTTTATCCGCGCCAATGTTATGGCTAATGTTGGCAGTCCCCGCTGCGGCTCAGAGTCAGGCGGAGCCTGCGCTCCCTTACTCGCCGAGCTTGAACCTCAGTTCCATCGACAAGTCCGTCGGTCCCTGCGTGAATTTCTATCAGTACGCGTGCGGCCGCTGGCAGAAGGACAATCCCATCCCTTCTGATCAAACCTCGTGGAGCGTTTACGGCAAGCTCTACCAGGACAATCTGAACTTCCTCCGCGGAATCTTGGACCAGGCAGCAAAGAGCAGCGCGACGCGTGACGCCGTGACCCAGGAAATTGGCGACTTTTATGCGGCCTGCGTCGACGAGTCGGAAGCGGATCGACGCGGCGTCAGCGCCCTCAAGCCGCAATTGGACGCTATTTCGCGCTTGAATTCCGTGCGCGAACTGGCCCCGCTCGTTGCTACGTTGCAGCTTTATGTCGGTGGCTACAGATCGCTTCTGTTTGGCGCGGGCTCCGACCAGGACCCGGACAATTCCTCTCAGGTCATTGCCGTACTCGGCCAGGGCGGGCTCGGTTTGCCCGACCGCGATTACTACACCAAGGATGACGCGAAATCGACAGAGATTCGCGAGCGCTACGTCCAGCATGTGCAAAAGATCTTTGAACTCCTCGGTGACGGCACGGAGGCCTCGAAGAATATCGCTGAATCCTTGATGCGCATGGAAACCGCGCTAGCCAAGGCTTCACTCACGCGCGTGGAGATGAGGGATCCCTACAAACTGAAAAACAAAATCGACCTTGCTGCGCTGCGCAAACTCGCCCCGAATTTCGATTGGCAAACCTACTACACCCAGTTGCAGTATCCGAAGTTTGAGATCCTCAATGTCGCGCCTCCAGAGTTCTTCAAGGAACTCAACCAAGAATTGGCGGCCGAGCCCCTCGAGAACTGGAAGAACTATCTGCGGTTTCATCTCACCGATGCTTCTTCTCCGTATTTATCCTTCCCGTTCGTTGACGAGAACTTTGACTTTTATCGCAGGTACTTGCGTGGTGCCAAAGAGAACCAGCCGCGCTGGAAGCGCTGCGTACAGTACACCGATCACAATCTCGGCGAAGCCCTGGGCCAGGCTTATGCGCGCCGGGTTTTCTCTCCGGAACTCAAGAAAAGCACACTGGATATGGTGTTGCGCATCGAAGCCGCTATGGAACAGCGCATTCGCGCCCTGGACTGGATGAGCCCGGAAACCAAACAGCAAGCGCTCGTCAAACTCCACGGTATCCGCAACAAAATTGGCTATCCAGACAAATGGCGCGATTACAGCTCCGTCAAAATCTCGCCAGGTGATTTTCTTGGCGACGTGCAGCGCCTCGCCGAGTTCGAACATCGCCGCCAAATCGCCAAAATCGGAAAGCCGGTAGACCACGGTGAGTGGGAAATCAGCCCCACCACGGTAGACGCCTACTACAATCCGCAAATGAACGACATCAATTTTCCGGCTGGCGTACTGCAGCCGCCGCTTTATGATCCCAGAATAGACGACGCTCCCAATTACGGCGATACCGGCGGTACGATCGGCCACGAGCTAACACACGGCTTCGATGATGAGGGCAGCCAGTTCGACGCCATCGGCAACCTTAAGAATTGGTGGACCAAAGAGGACCGCGAAAAATTCGACGAGCGAACGAAATGCGTCAGCGACCAATATTCAAAATATGTGGTTGTGGATGATGTGCGCATCAATGGCCGCCTCACCATGGGTGAAGACGTCGCGGACCTCGGCGGCGAGATTCTCGCCTATATCGCCTGGCAAGGCGCGACCAAGGACAAAAATCTCCAGCCCATCGACGGCCTCACTCCCGAGCAGCGCTTCTTCATCGGCTACGCCCAGTGGGACTGCGCCAACGAGCGCCCCGAAGATATGCGCATGCGCGCGCAAGTCGATCCGCACTCGCCCGCGCGGTACCGCATCAATGGAGTGGTGATCAACATGCCGGAATTCGCCAAGGCCTTCGCCTGCAAAGCGGGCCAACCCATGGTCAACCCGCCGGAAAAAGTCTGCCGCGTCTGGTAACGGCTTGCTTCAGTTCGGAGTTCGAACCGCGAAACCTGGCCGCGACTGCGCAGTGAGAGTCGCAGGGTCCGCAGGTCTCGTTCGAATAAACGCCTGCTTCCTCGATCGCCTGCGAATCTCGTTGCAACGACGTATCAAGAATCGATAAGCGATCTTAGGACTTCGCCGGTTCAGTCGGTTGCGGCGGCGGGGACGGCGGCGTCGGCTTGTAAACCGTCGCTGGCCTCGCCGGCTGATACGTCACCTTGACTTCCTTCTTCTTCGGCTTCTTCTTCTCTCTGCTTCTCACATCTCGGTTGCCCATCGCGTTGTCCTCTCCATACAAATGTTTCGCCACTGAAATAGTTTACCTGACTTCAGCTCAGCCGGTTCGGTGTGAACCGCGCCGTCATTTCCATCACTCGGCGATAATAATCCCTCTGTTTCAATCGCCCCCCTGCCGCTTCGTCGATCACAAAAGTTACGTCCGGATGCAGCTGCAAGCACGAAGCCGTCACCGACGCCGTAATCGGTCCCTCAATCGCCTCCGCAACCGTCTCCGCCTTCGCTTCCCCAGTCGCCAGCAGTAAAATCTTCTTCGCTTCGAGAATCGTCCCGATCCCCATCGTTATCGCGCACTCCGGCATCTCTTCTCCCGCGCCAAAAAACTTCCGGTTATCTTCGATCGTCTCGCTGGTCAATACTTTCAGCCGCGTCCTCGACCCAAAACTCGACGTCGGCTCATTAAATCCGATGTGCCCGTTCCGACCGATGCCCAGAATTTGCAAATCGATTCCCCCAGCCTCGCGAATCGCACGCTCGTACGAATCGCAATATTCCTCATAGTCCCCGCCAATCATCCCATCCGGAATATGTATGTTCTCCGGCTTAATATTCACGCGCTCAAAAAAATTCTTGCGCATGAAACAATGAAAACTTTGCGGATGCTCCGCCGCCAGTCCCAAATATTCGTCCAGGTTAAACGTCACCACCTTCGAGAAATCCAGCCCTTCTTCTTTATGCAGTCTCACAAGCTCCCCGTACATCCCCAGCGTCGTGCTCCCCGTCGCCAGCCCGAGCCTGACGCTCGGCTGACTCCGAACCGCGCTCGCAACAATCCGCGCCGCCTCACGGCTAAGCTCTTCGTAGCTTGGATTCAGATGGACAAGCATCCCCGCTCCGTTTTTCCGCCGTCTCCGCAAACTCCGTGTAGAATAATCAACAGAATGGCTCCTCCTGCCGCGCTCTCGCCGGTTTCCTTTCAGATGCGGCCAATGACAACCCTATCTCAGTCAGTGCTATATATACCATGTCTTCGCATTTCGAAAATGCTTTCCAAAAAACCGGCGAAAATCTCAGCTTCTGGAGTAGAATGGCCCATCCAATTTCCCCTAACGCTTTAGAGCTATATAGCAGTATAGTAGGCCGCTATACGCACCAAGAGAACGTGCTTCTCGCGGAGTAAAACGAAACATGGTCCTCACCGCCACCGATTGGATCGTCGTCGCCGCCTACCTGCTCCTCAATCTCCTGATCAGTCTCTACTACCGCCGCCGCTCTTCCGGCAGCACCGAGGAGTTTTTCGTCTCCGGCCGCAATGTCTCCTGGTGGCTCGCCGGCACGTCCATGGTCGCCACGACCTTCGCCGCAGACACTCCGCTCCTCGTCACTGGCCTCGTCGCACGCAACGGCATTTCCGGCAACTGGCTCTGGTGGTCGCAATGCCTCTGCGGCATGATGACGGTCTTTTTCTTCGCTCGCTACTGGCGCCGCTCCGAAATCCTCACCGACGTCGAATTCGTCGAACTCCGCTACCAGGGCAAACCCGCCGCCTTCCTTCGCGGCTTTCGCGCCATCTATCTCGGTGCGCTGATGAACTGCCTCATCCTCGGCTGGGTCATTAAAGCCATGATTAGCATCACCACCGTCCTCCTCGGCGACGCCATCGCGCAAGGCCGCGTCGCGCAACTCTCTCTCGGCGGCCACCAGCTTCTGCATTACACGCTCGGCACGCCCGAGCACACCGCCCTCCTCATCTGCGTCCTGCTCCTTGTCCCCTTCACTGGAATCTACACCTTCATCGGCGGTCTCTGGGGCGTCCTCGTCACTGACCTTTTCCAGTTTGCCTTGAAAATGTCCATGATTATCGTGCTCGCCTGGATCGCCGTTGCAAAAATCGGCGGCATGGCCGTGCTCAAAGTTCAGCTCTCTCACGTCGACGCTGTCGCGCGCCAGTCGGGCGACTCCACCGGCTCCATTCTTTCCTTCTTTCCATCCTTTCATTTGGGATGGACCACCGACGCCCTCTGGACCCTTCCCGTCATCACCTTCGCTCTCTACCTTGCCGTCCAGTGGTGGGCCAGCTGGTATCCCGGCGCCGAGCCCGGCGGCGGCGGCTATGTTGCGCAGCGCATGTTCAGCGCCAAGGACGAAAAAAATTCTCTCGGCGCAACTCTCTGGTTCAACATCGCACATTACGCCATGCGTTCCTGGCCCTGGATTGTCACCGGTCTCGTCGCTGTCGCCGTTTATTCTCCGCACGGCGGCTTGCATCCCAGCGCTGAATTTGCCGCCGAACCCGAAAAAGGTTACGTCATGGTCCTGCGCGATTTTCTTCCGCCCGCTTTGCGCGGCTTGATGATCGCCGCCTTCCTCGCCGCCTTCATGTCCACTGTCGGCACGCAATTAAACTGGGGCACTTCGTATCTCATCAACGATTTCTACCGCCGCTTCCTCGTTCGCAAAGCCGGCGAAAAGCACTACGTTTTTGTCAGCAAGCTCATCATCGTCCTGCTCGTGATTCTCAGCGGCTACGCCGCCGCGAATATCACCAGCATCCAATCCGCCTGGCAGCTTCTCCTCGGCATGGGCGCGGGCACCGGCTCTGTCCTCGTGCTTCGCTGGTATTGGTGGCGCATCAACGCGTGGAGCGAAATCTCCTCCATGATCGCCGCGTTCGTCGTTTCCATGTCTCTCACTCGCATTCAGTTCTCCGGCAACAGCTCTGTCGTCTTCGCAAAAACCGCGTTGATTACCACCGCCGCCACGACCATCGTCTGGCTGGTCACCACGCTAATCACCAAGCCGGAACCCGAAGCCAAGCTCGTCCAGTTCTACCGCCGCGTCCGCCCCACTATCCATGGATGGAAACACATCGCCGCTCTCGCCCCCGATGTCACACCCGTCCGCGACCTCACAGCCAATACTTTCGATTGGGTCATGGGTTGCGCGCTCGTCTACTGCACCATGTTCTCGATCGGTGAGTTAGCCTTGCACGAATGGCTCATGGGCATTCTCCTGCTCATCGCCGCCGCGCTCTCCGGCTATTTCATCTACTGGAGTCTCTCGCGCCGCGGCTGGCAAACCCTCTCCGGCGCGGAACCCGCTCCTGTGCCAAACGCCAAGCCGCAAATCCAGACTTAGCGTCTCGTCAACCTGCACCAGCCTCTTGGAAAGTTAGCCAGCATTGTCGATTGCCATGCCGAGCGAAACGCGGATTCTGCTTTTCTTCTCTTCTTCGCTGTGTCCACTGCCTTAAAGTCCCCGCGCTCCTACTTCGTAATCTTCGCAATGAAAACCGAGTACGGCTCCATCGGCAAAACCGCAAACATCCCCTTCACCTGTTTGTGAAAACTTGTCAGCAAAACCTCCAGTTTCGGAGCCGAAAATCCCGTTGCGGAAAGATCAAACGGCACCCTCTGTTCCTCTGCCGACATATTCAGAATAACCAAAACCGCTTCGCCCTTATATCGCCGAAGATACGTCAACACGTTCGGCTTATCCTCGTTCACCGAAACATAGTCCCCGTCCAAAAGCGCCGCCTCCGTATGACGTAACGCTAGAAGCTTTCGGTAAAAACTGAGAACGGAGCCGGGGTCCTGCAGCTCGTCCGCCACGTTATGCGTATTTGCGCTAGCCGGCACAGGCAACCACGGCTTCGTCACACTGAAGCCCGCATTCGCGTCGTGATTCCACTGCATCGGCGTTCGCTCTCCATCTCGTCCCTTCTCGAGAGGCCATCCAAGTTTCCCGATGGGGTCTTGCACGTCGTCCTTGCTCTTCGGGTCGTTGTTCTCCATCCCGATCTCTTCGCCGTAGTACATGATCGCCGACCCTCGCAGCGTCAGATAAAGCGCCGCCATCATCTTCGCGATGTCGTCGTTGTGCGCCCCATCCGCATAGCGCGTGTACGACCTCACGATGTCGTGATTTGTAATCACATAAACCGGCCAGTGCCCCGCCGCGTTCACTGCCGCAATGTGCTTCCGATACTCATCGGCGGAAAGTCCCTTGAAGCCGGTCATCATCAAATCCATTGGCATCTGCAATTCGTCGTTCTTCGCCCCGTAGTAGTCCTTCAGCTGCTCGACATTGCTCGTCCACGTTTCTCCAATTAACACCGACCCATATTCATCTGCCACCGTCCGCAACTTTCGCATCGCGTCGTGTACTTCCGGCAGTTTCTTGTCGTACTTCTCATCCATGTTCGGCCGCCCGAACTTGTCTGTCCCCGGCAGCACCGGGTTGTCCGTAAGTTTCGGATCTTCGTAAAGCGTGTCCACTGCATCCAAACGGAATCCCGCCACGCCGCGCTTGTACCAGAATCGCGTCACGTCCAGCATCGCCTTCTCCACCGCGGGATTCCGCCAGTTCAGGTCCGGTTGCTCGGGATAAAAATAGTGGTAGTAATACTGGTTGGTCTTCGGATCGAAACTCCAGGCCGGCGTTCCAAACGTCGAAAGCCAATTGTTCGGTGGCTGCCCCGGCCCTTTCCCATCCCGCCAGATATACCAATCGCGCTTTTCCGATGTCCTCGACGATTCTGAATCCACAAACCATTTGTGCTTGTCCGACGTGTGGTTGACTACAAAATCCAAAATCACCCGGATCTCCCGCTTCTTTCCTTCCGCCACCAGCTTGTCGAAGTCCGCCATCGTCCCGTACATCGGATCGATCGCTTCGTAGTCCGAAACGTCATATCCGAAATCCACCTGCGGCGACGGAAAACATGGCGTAATCCAGATCGCATTCACGCCGAGGTCTTTCAAATAATCCAATTTCGACGTGATGCCCTTCAAGTCGCCGATCCCATCGTTATTGCTGTCCGCAAAACTCCGCGGATACACCTCATAAAACACCGCGTGCTGCCACCACGCATGCCCCTCCGCATCCACGCCCTTCGTCTGCGCGCTCCCAAGAGCCGCCGCAAAAGACAAGCTGAACGCCAGAAACGTGCATGCAACCGATGTTCTAATCATGACTTTCTCCGCTCAAATCAAGAGGTACGAGCCTCCCTCCGCAGCTAGTCTCTCGAATTTCTCTTTCGCTCGGATTTTTGCGTGCGGAAATGAATCACTAGTTTCTGGTGTGGGTAGGCTTCCGAACTGCTCGATGGAACGTGAACTGTCCATTGACTCAGACCGTAGTCTAAAGTCGCTCCCTCGACATTTTGAATCTCACTTTTCTCCCCTAACTCGACGTGATATTCGGCACCCGCCGCTCCAGAAACTTCTAGAGTTAACTGGTCTCGCGAGGGCGACCATATCTGCGAAAGAATCCGCAACCCCCGGCTGGCGCCGCCCAGCGGAGGCAGGCTGGAGTCTGCGAAGATTTCAAGATCGTTCGCGGTCCAAATGTGGAGGACGTTTTTTCCTTCCTTGATTGGAAAGCGCACCACAACATGCTGGTCCGTGTCATTGGCTTCGATCTGAAAAGGAATCGGCTTGCGATTCAATTCAACTCTCTGCACTTTAGTCCGCAAACTGATCGCAGGCCGAAATGCAAGGGTGCATTCGTCATTCCCCGACTTCCGAACCACCTCCAGCGCGATCCCTTCAGGAAACGTTGAGTCGACAGCCAGCATTTCCTTCTCGTATCTCAACGACAACTTGTTGTCGCCGACGGGCACGTTGTCGATCGTGAACCACGGCCAGCCTGACACGTGCGGCGCGAATGTCAGAGCATGGCGAGTTGCATCAGCCTCCAATCCAAACATACCCTTCAGGATCGGACTGATCACCATCGCCGCCGACCATATCTGGTGCGGCGAACTCGTCGAGAGCGGCTGATAGTAGTCGCCAGAAAGCACTTCCGTCACGTGTCCCAGCGATCCGTCGAGCGCCAGCAGCGCGTTGGCCCGCAAATTCTCATACGCCGGAAATTCCTGGTGATAGCGGTACTCCGCAACCGACGCCCACCCGGTGAAAAGCGGCCACACGGACCCATAGTGGTACCCGCCTCCACTGAAAAACGCCGACCGGTTTGAAATAATCCTCATCCCCCAGTCGGTCTGGATATCGGCATCTGAAATCTGCTGAATCGTTGAGACAGCCTGCGCTTCGCTCGGAAGCCCAAACCACATTGGCACCGTCGCCAACACCGTAGGCTCATCCACCTGCTTATCATTCTTGTCCAGCGCAAATGCGAATCGCTTCTTGTCCGCGATCCAAAAACTGTCATTCACCAGCGGCCGCTGCTTCTCAAATTCTTTCGCTAATGTGTTCGCCGCATCCTCACGCCCCGCGAGCCGCGCGAGATTCGAAAGCGCTCGCAGCGCTTCCGCGCACAACCCGCTCTGATAAAATTCAATCTTCACCGGCAGCAGCGGCCCGCCTTCCACCCATCCGTGTCCCACTCCTTGGTTTTGCGGCAACCCCCTCGCGTCATACGTCGACTTCAAAAACTGATACGCTTTCCACAAACTGTCCCACTTTTCTTTCGCAAACGCTGCGTCCCCGCTCTGCGTCACGTAGTCGTTTGCCGCGATGATGTACAACGGCGTTGCATCCGCCGATGCGTATGGATACGGGTAACCTTTGAACCAGTCCACGAAACTCGCGCCCTGCGAGATTTCATGCGGAATCTTTCCATCTTCTCTCTGATACCTGCTTATAAATTCCAGCGCCGCCTTGGTATTTGCAAAATCTCCTTCCGCGTTTAGCGCCAGCGAACTCCAAAACGAATCTCGCCCGAAATACCAGGCAAACCCCGGCCTCTGGCTCTCTCCCGAAGTCCTGTATCCCGCCACCAATCCCGTGCCGAGAAAAGGATTGGTTACCACGCCCTGCAACAGACTGATTCGCGACCAGTCGTACGCTCGCTGAATCTCTTTGTCAGGAAGTTCCACGCTTACCGTTTGGTTCAGATAGTTCTGGTAGTAGTCCGCCGATTCTCGCAGCAGCTCGCCATAATCTGACGAAAGATGCCGGTACGTTGTCTCCGCATCGGCCAGGCCTGTCGTAGATCCCGCGATCACGATCAGTTTGGCTTCTTTTCCTTTCGGTATCACTCCCAGCCGGAAGGAACTCTCCTGCGATTCGGAATAATTCGTTTGAAATTCTTCTCTCGCGTCTTCCGCGCTGGGGGACCCTACAATCGCCTCGAATTTCTTTGTCTCTTCGCCGAGCGCGAAAGCGCGCATTTTCGCATCCCAGCTTTCAAACGTGGCTCCCAGCGCCGCGGGCCACTCCAGTTGAAAATCTCGGTGAAAAATCGCTTCGACCTCAAGCGGGCTCTCCGTCTCCACTTCCAGCGAGATCACCGCGCCTGGTTCCCGCACCGGAACAAACAAAGTCTCTCGCACCGAAAATGTATCCCCGGTGTAAACAATCGCGCTCGATTCCGGCCGCGTAATCAGCGTCCTCGCTAAGGATTCCGCGGGCAGCGTCCTGCCATCCACATGAAATTTCAAATGAAAATCGCGAAAAATCTTCAGAGGATAAACCCACGCCTCCATCCGCCCAGATTCGTTCCCGAGCAGCCCAGCTCTCGTTCCCACCGCCGACAAGAATTCCCACGGCCGGACCGGCCGTGTCAGTTCCAGTGAACGTGCGGATTTTTCTGCCTGCCGGGGCTCCTGTCCGCTTAAAGATGCCTGCGTTTTCACTAATCCCTGCGCTCGGGCGGAATTCACCCTCTGTGCCAGCGCTGCCGTCAGAAACATGAGCATAGCCGCGCCGCACAAGGCAGTGTTAAATAATAGCGTTCGTCGAATTTTGTCTTTTTTGTCGATCACGGTAGGAAGTTCCGCCGCGCAAGTAATCCCCGGATTCTCTCGCGCCCTTCAGTTCGAATTGCCACTTTGGCCGTACAATAAACAGCAGCGGCAAATCTTAGCATGAGCCAAACACGGGAAGGTACCATTCCATTTGTCTTCCTCACGTCGCGCTTTTCTTAAATCCCTAAGCCGTTCCGCGCTTGTCCTGCCGTTGGAAAGCGTCTTCGCTCTCGCGCGTCCGCTTCATTCGAATCAGGCCCTGTCGTCTTTGACTGATTCGAATCAATATCCGCCACCACCAAAAGATATCGGCGTCAGCTTCATCAACGTCGCTCGCGAATCCGGCCTCAACGCCAAAACTATCTTCGGCGGCGAACACAAAAATAAATATTTGCTCGAAACAACTGGCTGCGGCGTCGCTTTCTACGACTATGACAGCGACGACTGGCTGGACATTTTCCTGGTGAACGGCTGGCGCCTCGAAGGATTTCCCAAGGTCCGGGAACCAATTTCGCATCTTTTCAAAAATAATCGCGACGGCACCTTTACGGACGTCACCATGAAATCAGGCCTTATCCATTACGGCTGGGGACAAGGCGTTTGCGTTGGCGATTACGACAACGACGGCTTCGACGATATTTACATCACTTCGTTCGGCAAAAACGTTCTATATCACAACAACGGAAACGGCACCTTCACCGACATCACCGAAAAAGCCGGTGTCGCCACTAACGGCAAGCGCTGGAATACCGGTTGCGCATTTGTCGATTACGACCGCGACGGCCGCCTCGATCTGTTTGTCGCGAACTATATCGATCTCGATTTGGCGACCGCGCCCGTACCTGAGTCGGGTCCGTGCGAGTACAAAGGAGTTCTCGTTGCGTGCGGGCCGCCGGGACTTCTTGGCGGAAAAAATATTTTGTTTCACAACAACGGCGACGGCACATTTTCCGACGTTTCCGAGCGCGCCGGAATTTTCCAGGCCAATGGAACCTTCGGGCTCGGCGTGCTCACCGCGGATTTCAACAACGACGGCTGGCCCGATATTTACGTCGCGAACGACTCGACGGCCAGCGCCCTTTATCAAAACAAGAAAAACGGCACCTTCTCCGATGTCGCGATGGAAGCAGGGTGCGCCCTGAGCGCGGACGGCAAACCCCAGGCCGGCATGGGCATTTCCGCCGCCGATTACGATCTCGACGGAAATCTCGACATCGTCAAAACAAATTTTGCGGGCGACACGCCCTCGCTGTACCACAACATCGGCGGCGGCAATTTCGAGGACGCCACATTTCCCGCGGGCCTCGGCAAGCACACGCAATATCTCGGCTGGGGCTGCGGCTTTTTCGACATGGACAATGACGGCTGGCCGGACATTTTAATTTGCAACGGCCACGTCTATCCCGAGGTCGAGCAATTGCGCACCGAGGCCGGTTATCCGCAGCAAAAAATTCTGTATCGGAATTTGCGCAACGGCCACTTTGAAGATGTGTCGCCGCAAGGCGGCGCGGGCATCATGGTTCCCGTGGCGTCGCGCGGGGCGGCGTTCGGCGATTTCGACAATGATGGCGACATCGACGTGGTCGTGAACACGGTCAATGATTATCCCCAGCTCCTGCGATGCGATTCGAGGCTCGAGAACAATTGGCTGAAAATAAAAACCATCGGCACAAAATCGAACCGCAGCGGAATCGGAGCGCGCCTGCGCTGCGTGACGCATCCTCCCGGAGAAACGAAGCCGCACCAGCAGATCGACGAAGTGCGCAGCGGCGGCAGCTACATTTCGCAAAATGATTTGCGCGTGCACTTCGGCATCGGAAAAGCGGAGAAGGTCGAACTGCTCGAGATTCGCTGGCCGAGCGGCGCGGTTGATACGCTGAAAGACGTGAAGCCCAATCAACTGATCGTGGTGAAAGAGGGCGCAGGAATTGTGCGTTCGGCGCAGTTCGAGCGGCCCAAGCCTGGCAAGCCGAACGCGCCTGCGAAGCCGGCGAAACCGGAGAAGTAAGGAGTTGCTGAGAATGTATTTTCACAAGCACAAAATATTTCTGACGCTGTCGCTCTGCGGTGCGTCGCTGGTCCTTGCGGCACCAGCGGCGAAGTTGCCCTTTGGCGCGTGGCGGCGCGCTTCGGAAACTCCGGTTATTTCTCCGCAGGGCGCGGGCTGGGAATCCGCCGGAACTTTTAATCCAGCGGTCGTGAAGACCGCTGAAGATAAATTTGTGATGCTGTACCGCGCGCAAGATGAGAAGGGAACTTCGCGGCTTGGATATGCCGAGAGCGAAGATGGGATTCATTTTACGCGGCGGGCGCAGCCGGTCCTTTCGCCGGAAACGGATTATGAAAAGGACGGCGGAGTGGAAGATCCGCGGCTGCAGAAATTCGGCGACACGTACTACCTGACGTACACGGGATACAACAAAAAGGATGCGCAGCTTTGCCTGGCCACGTCGAAGGACCTGATTCATTGGGACCGCAAAGGAGTGATTCTGCCGGCGTACAAGGGCAATTGGAACGTGGCGTGGACGAAGTCTGGCGCGATCGTGCCGGAAAAAATCGGCGGGAAATATTGGATGTACTGGCTGGGAACCACGCCGGACAAGACCGACGAGATGGGACTGTCCTATTCGGACGATTTGATCCACTGGACGGAAGCGACGAAAACCCCGGTGCTGCCGCGGCGGCCGGGGAAATTTGATTCGCGCGTGGTCGAACCAGGGCCGCCGCCGATCCTGACGTCTGCGGGAATCGTGCTGGTCTACAACGGCGCGGACGACAAGCTGGTGTATCGCACGGGTGTTGCGGTCTTCGACCGAGCCGATCCGCGGAAAGTGATCTCGCGAACCGATGAACCCATCTTCGCGCCGGAGAGGGAATGGGAGAAGGTGGGCCAGGTTCCGAACGTGGTGTTTGTCGAGGGCATGGCGATGCTGCGCGGTAAGTTTCTCTTCTACTATGGCGGCGCGGACAAATTTGTGGGAGTGGCAGACGCGGAGGAAATGACGAAGTAGCGTTTGAAGGTTGAAAGGTTTGCAGGTTGAGAAGGTTTGAGCGGTGAACAGTGATCCGTGCACCGTGGTCCGCGCGCAACACCCGGAATAGTTCCAGGACTTGAGAACCACACAACAAAGACTTGGCTTGAAACACGTAACCCCACCCCCCGGTGTGACGGGAACTGTGAAATAAAGGCTTGAAAGGAATGGAGTTGCAGGCGTAGCTGTGCGTCGGATGTTTACTCGCTGTGGATAAAAGAGGAAGCACTTGGATCGGATAGCTGTTTTGCGTACCCCCTCCCCTGTTTTTTGTAAAGATGTGATTCGATGGGGGTTAAGAGGTGAGGGTCTGTAAAAGATGTGATTCTAAAGGGGATAGTGGCGATTGACCCTTCGACTTCGCTCCCCTCGTTTCTCAGGGCAAGCAGGGCAAGTGAGTGGAGAGTGTCATCGGAAGCGTAGGGTATCGGGGAGGGACGCAGGACTGAAGCCCTACACATACATGGGCGAGAAGAAGAATTGCAGCAGGAATAGAAACCGGGCGAAGGGGAAGGCGATTGGCTGGATTGCGACGAGAACATGGGACAGGGTAGCATCTCGTTGGCGGACAGGTAAAGTGTTTTACATGGAATGGTAGAAATTCGGGGTTGAACGGCGTTTTTTGAGGGGTGAATGGTTGAGCGATCGGCAGCGATAGATGTGCGGGTGATTAACCCGTTGAAGTGAGGGAGCCACCAGCCGCAAAGTCAAAACCCGCACCCTTGAAAACCACAAGGGTGCGGCACCCCCAAGTCAAAACTGCTAAGGCTTCGCGACCTGCTTGCCACCCGCCGAGGCTTTGAGGCAGTCTGCCTGTCAGATGACTTAAAGTGGAGGAAGGCCCAGGGATCGTAGGCGACGATCCAACAATCGCTGATCGATATAAACGTTGTGGACCAACAGTTGCCGAAAGGCGCTCCGAAGATCGGTCAAATACCGACGCAGGTAAAAGGTTTCAAGTAGGCCGACGCTTCCAAGAATTTCAAGGCGCTCTGCCTTCGCCAGTTTGCGCGCCTTGTAATCATCGAGCAGCACAGGACTCGCGCCTAGCTCTTTCGCTAGGAAGATCGCGCTCATTTCACCCGGACCTAAGCCATATTTTCGCTGGGCCGAAACCAGACCGGCTGGATTCTGAATCGACTTGACCTCGATCCATTCTGCTTTCGACACCTCCGACGCTCCGGGCAGGCCGGCACCAGCGACGACAACTTCGTAGTGAACTTCATTGGAGATATAAACACGTGGGAAAACTCGGTTGAGAAAGTCGAGGCAGCCAAGCTTGGTCAGAATAACAAGCGGTGATGAGTCTGCTACAGCGGTCACGCTTTGAGACGGTCAGCAGTCTGGCGTTCCTCTTCCAGGTCCTCAAAGCTGTACCGTAGTGGGGGAACACCGTGTTTCGCAGCGAAATCCATGAAAGCCGCCACGGGCGTCTGACATAGCTCCGCAGCGCGTCCCAGCGAGACCTTATCCTCACGATAAAGTTCGAGGGCCAGCAGTCGAGCGGCTTCCTGGGAGAGGCTGCTCCCCTCCAAATTCGCGACCCTCAGAAGTTCCGACGGCAACTTTACGTCCACGGTTTCCATAGCTCCAAGTTACCGCACGCGAGGCAGTTTGTCATGCGCTATCGTTTACCCTTCGCTCTCGCCGCCGTCAAGGGGCAGGCACGCCTTGCCCACCCCCAGTTTTAGTTGCCGCCGAGTGGATGTAGGCTGCCGCTTTGTGTAGGGACTAAACGACACCGTTCTTGGAGAAAATGCTTGCAATGTACGTGTGTTATATGGCACACATACGACATGAGAGCTAAAGCCCATGGAGTGAACGACGTGGAGCGCTGGTTTCGTGAGCAGCTCGCCCCCTTGTGGCCGGTGGCTCTGGGTTCTCTCAGCCTGCGGCGGAGCCCCTGCATCCGACCTCACTGCCACACTTGCGAGACCGGAGAACAACATGTCAGCTATGTCCTCTATGGTCGCCACCAGGGCCGACGCTTTGCCCGCTACGTGCCCGATCGCTTGGCGCCGGAGGTTCGCAAGGCCTTAGAGAACGGCCGCCGACTCCAAGAATTGCTTTATGAGGCTGGGCATCGCTACCTCCTTGCTCTCAAGCAGTCGAAAACCAGTAAGCGTTGAGGCCGAAGGTCCTCTACTGACGCTGCTGGATGCGGCGGTAGGCAAGGCTTTCTCTGCTCTCTGCCGTCCCGTGCAAAAGAACTTGGCAGTTTTGACGGCGGCCTTTCTGCGGGTGCTCGGGCTGGTCAATGTACTCACCGCTCAAGAAGCCGACCGGTGAGTACATGGATAAACAAATCTCCGCCGCGATTGCACCGTCGCGCTGCTGGAAGGAATGCAACGAAGCGGGAATCGCATCGGAGCGTTAAGGGGCATCCACCTGCCTGGCTAGCGCAGAATTTCGATGCGGGTGACGGGATGCACCTCGTTCCAGCCATTGTCGCGGTCGGTGACGTAGGAGCCGGTGACGCGGATACGATCGCCAATATTCGGAATGGTGAGCTGCTGCACGAATCCCGTACATGCGGCTCGATCGGCCTCGCGTGCGGGTTCATGATTGCAGACGGCTTCCACGATGAGGTGGCCCCGAGCGTGGATTTTGTTGACGAGATTCAAGACTGATTTTTGATCGGGATCGAGCGCGATATGGACGTCGCCGTCTGACTGCAGATGGACCGAGACAACGCGGCCCTCGACGGCCGTGCACGGTTCGATGACGCGGAGCCGATCAGGGCTGTAGACATGTTTCCAGAGTCCGGCGTCGCAGGACTCAACCGGCAATTTCAGAGGCGGCTTACCCGGGTAGCGTAGCCATGCCGTCAGCAGCACCGCGATGAGCGACGCCCCCACGACGAGCAAGAGAGCCTGCATCAATCTTTTCAGAGCGAATCTCCGTAACCAGCTGTGTTCTGGTTATCGCACTTTTGCCCGCAGGAGGGAAGCGCGCTGTTAAAGCAAATTTTGAGAGCCAAGGAAAAACGGACAGGGTATTTGTACTTCGAGACAGACAAGCAAGAAAAAGTGAAAGGATGGAAGCAGGACAATATTTCCCGACTTCTCCGAGGCTGACATTGGAAGAGCGAAGGGGTGGCTAAGTACCCCATCCTTAGACTGCGTCGAACGGTGGGGCGCCAAGCAATTACAACGACTTCAGGTATTCGACCAGGTCGTAAGCCTGGGAATCACTGAGTCCGAGAGCAAAGAAGCTGTTGTAATGCTGCACGACAGCGTCCAGGGTCGCGAAACGCCCATCGTGGAAGAAGCCACCTTTGGTGTGCGTCCACAGACCTTTCAGCGGAGCGGTGCGGTAACGATGGTCCGGGGCGCGATTTGCCTGGAAATCGTCGACGCCGATCTCTTCGGGAGTATGCAGATTCCAGCCAGGCTCGGTGAATAGCGGGGAGACGTGGCAGGCGGCACACTTGGCTTGCCCCTCGAAAAGCGCTTTGCCACGAGCAGCAGCGTCCGCATCGAAACTGTCTTTCGGCGGGTTCGGAGCCGGTATTGCGAGTTGATAGAATTGCAGAGCGCCGAGCTTCGAAGTAATCAAGTCGGGAGTATTGCGGACGTTGCCAAAGCCCGCAGCGGCGGCCACGGGGAATTGAGTGGCATCGTTCAGGCGCGGATCGAAGAATGTGCCCTTACCGTGCATTTCCAGATTTCCCACGAAGGCATTCCAATAAGTGACAGATCCCCATCCGGTCCAGGTGTGGAGATTGACGCCAACCAGATCGAAGGCCGGCGGAATGAGAACGGCAGCAGTTTTTCCATCCGGCCGAAAACCTTTTCCGTCGAGAAACAGTTCGGCATCGAATTTGCCGGGGCCCCACGCGCCGAGCACCGATTTCACATCCGCAACGCTAACGCCTAAGAGGCTGGCAAGAGGTTGGAGATTGGGAGCGAGCGAAGTGATGGCGCCTACGTTCAAGTCGCGATTTGCCCAGCCATCGAGGCGATGGCCGATGCCGGGAGCGAGTGAATTGTCGACCGTGGAATGGCAGAAGGCGCACTGGATTCCGATCGAGCGGAGAGAGCCTTGCGAATTGAAAAAACCGGTCAGACCAACAACCGAGTTCAACTTGAGCAAGGTGAGAGTCGTGGCGGGGTCCTGGAGATTGACTCTCCCAAGTTTCAATGCCGCGATCAGGTCGGGCGGAAGCGCCTCTACGTCCACTTTGAGGCCGACGGCCAGCGCGGTGGCCGGACTTACTCCCGGCCCTACGCCGCCAAGCTTTGCGCCTTCGATGGCCTGGTGGAGGTGAAGAGTGTCGCCCCAAAAGGCTTCATCGCCGAATGTGTCGAAACGAAAAGTTTGCTTGCCCTCATCGGCCAATTGCTCGGCGTTTTCACGAATAACCGCGTCAAACCCTGAATGGTTGGGTTTTTCAGGTTGAGCTACGTTTTTCTGCTGGGCTAATAGAGTAAGACAAACGAAAAGACAGCCGAGGAATGAGAGCATAACAGCAAACTTTTTCATGGCAGATTTCTCCTGGATCCATGGTCAAACGCGGAACGCGCATTCAGAATGAAAAGCGCAACGGTTGTTGATATCACTTCGCGCGGGGGCGAGTCTGTTCCATTTGTAACAGCTGTGGTGAAGTGTTACGTCGGTAACACTCAGGCGGGCTACATCAATTGAGGCAATTCGCCGCGCTCGGCTATTAAGCGGAAAAGCTTTCCAGGGCCTTCAAATTCAGCAGCAAATGACCATGATTGGTGTACTGGATCATCTTCCTGCGACGAAGGAAATTCAACGCGGTTGAAATTCTTTCCCGGCGCGCGACAACCATCTGGGCAATTTCTTCTTGCGTGAGATACGTGGGAATCTCGACTTCGGATCCTGAATTCCGGCCAATCTTTGCGGCCAATTTCAGCAGCACTTTGCAAAGGCGATGAGCGGTGTCATCGACCGCGAGTGTATTCACCTGGGCATAAGCTTCATTGAGGGCGCGGCAGAAAACATCGACGAGTCGCGCCAGCAGGTCTGGCTGCTTGCGCACGACTTCCATCACATCATCGAATGGCACGGGGATGGCGTCCGTTTGCTCGAGGGCAACAGCCCGGTCCGGGCGGCTTGTCTCTGACGCGCAAAGCTCGCCGACGACGTCGCCACCTTTTCTGACGTCATAAATCAGTTCGTGGCCATCGGAAGTGATGGTTCCCACCTTTACAAAGCCTTCCTGGAGAAAAAAGAGGGTTCGCTCGTTGTCTCCCACGTCGTAGATGACCTGTTCCTTTTTGAATGAGATTGTTTTTCGATTTGGCAGAATGGCATCGCAAAATTTTCCGCGAAAGACTGAGACCAGGGCAGTGGAAACGGCTGCCTGAGTAAGGGAATCATTGAGTTCGAGGGACAGCTCAGATTCAGTCTTGACGGCAGATGGAACGAAAGGTTGATTCGGCGACACCATGGCGGACCCCGTAACTTACTTACTCTCATCCCGTGATTAGCAGGATGGTACGTCGCGCGGTTCTCCGCGTCAACCCTGTGCATCGAGGCGGGGTTTAGGGGAGAAAAATGATCAGGGTATAAATTCCGAGAGTAGTGCCGAGGGGTGGGTCGGAGAGCGAAAGGAAGGCGGCGACGAGGGAGAGCCCGCGGGCGGAAGACTTGCCGGCGAGGAGAGCCAAGCCCGCAAATAGTCCGAAAAGGCCGGAGAGGGCGGTGATGATGATGGCGGCGATGTACAGGATGTGGAAGAAGGTCATTAGGGTGTACGGATCGGGGACGCGGGTTAGGAGCGCGCCAAACATTACCGTGGCTGTGCCGCTGTAAAGGACGAGCAGGATTACTGCAACCAGACGGAGGATGGCATAGACGATCCAGAGTGAGCCGAGGGTGCTGGAGTTTGCGCGCGGATTTCGTGCAGCTACGGCGTTCGTTGACATGCGAGTCTCCCAATCTTTGACTTGTGTCGAGCGGCCTGCCTTGGGCCGGATTTGGGGCTGACTGGCCGAAGTGTAACACTCTAGAAGGAAAATTTACCGTGGTCAGATGCGAGGCTGGGCAACGCAACTAGAAAAGCGGGTCAGGTTGCAGGCTGCTAGTGGAGGGGAGGAGAGAAGTCGGTGAGGGAGAGGAAAGTGGAGTCGACTTTTTCGACTAATTTGCCGTTGGCCTCGGATTTGTCCCTAACGCTGATCCAATCGGGGTCGTCGCGGAAGGATTTCCAGTTGGCGGTGGCGGCTTCACGGCTTGGATGCGCAAGGATATAGAAGAGAGTTTTGCCTTTTAGGGGATCGTCGGTGGGAGTCCAGTAGGCGACGTTCTTGATGCCATGCTTTTCGAAGAGCTGCATGGTGTGCTCGCGGAAACGGCGGAGGAGGTCGTCGAGCTTGCCTTCGTAAGTGTGGTAGACGCGGAGTTCGTAGACGGCGGTGGAGGATTGAGGCGGAGCGGGATTTTCTTCCGGCCCGGAGTTGTGGGCGGCAGAGGCGGCCCAGGCTGCGGTTGGAAATAGAGCTGCTGCGGGAAGCGATTGGAGCAAAGTGCGTCGTTTCATGGAGGGAATTGTAGCAGAGGATTGGAATCAAGAGGAAGCCTGCAGCGAGAGTAGCTCGGGCGGGATTCAGTTGGTGGAACGTTTTTCTGCGCGGGCGATGGCTTCTTCGACTACTTTGTCGACACGGCGAGCGCGAGCGTCTGGCGAGCGATAGTAGAAGATGGCGATGAGGTTCCCGCGGCGATGGGACGGCGACATGAGGTTCCATCCTTCGAGAGTGCGAGGATCGCGCGTGAAAGCCAGTTTCAGTGCGGGCGGGAGTTCGCGCTCGGCTTCCATGGTGGAAAGGAGCTGCTCGGCGACTTGCTCCGAGCGGCGGCGGCGGGCGGCGGGGCTCTTGGGCTGGGTGATCCAGTCGGCGAGCCACTTGCGGATGGAATAGTTGAGCGCGTCAAACCAGCGGCGGAAGGAGCGGTCTTCGGCGAGGATGCGTTTGAGTTCGGCGGGGACGGCGACGGTGCGTTCTTCGGTGTCGGGCTCGAGCAGAAATTCCGCGTTGGAGCCTTCCTTGGCGCCGGCGCCCTGCTGCATTTTTTTGTTTACGAGCAGGAAGTGGTCGCCTTTGCGGGTGGGGAAGAGCGAGGTACGGAAGGCGAAGCGGTTGATTTCGCCTCGGACCTTGAGGCGGCCGCGGCTGCCCCAGACTTTATGGACATCGAACGGAATCCATACAATGATCCAGCCGAGATTGGAGCGGAGGCGCACGAGCGTGGCTTTGAATGATTTTTTGACGAGTTTTGTGACTGGCTTGGGTTTTGGTTTGGCTTTCGTTTTCATTGTGCGCCGCGAGGAACTGCGGGATTTTAGTATGAGAGGCGAAAAGGAGCGAGTTACTTTTGCGGCGCAGGTTTGGCGGAGATGCCGGAGCCTTCCTTGAACGTATGGATTTTGTCGACGGTGAGGTTGTCGAATTTTTCGAGGAGGCCGCTGGGCCAGCGGATTTGCACGGAATCGAGCTTGGCGGCGGAGCCGAGGCCGAAGTGGACGCGGATGTCGTTGTTCGAATCGTAGCTGGAACCGCTGCGAACTTCGTCGATGAAGAGGCGGGTGCCGGCTTTCATGGTGATGCGAGCGCCGATGGCGTCTCGAGAGGAGGCAAAGGAGGTAGAGGAGGTAGAGGAAGTAAAGGATGAAGAACCACGCAGCGTCGTTGGAGTGGCTGGATGAGGTGGCACCGGCGAATTGGGGCTTTTTGAGGCAGCAGGATACGCGCCGATGAGATGGAAGGCGATCCAATGATTGGGGGTACGCACGTCGTTGACGAGAAGGCTGGGCGAGGCGTTCATGTTGCTGATTACGGCGGAGAGGCGGCCGTCGTTCCAGAGATCGCCGATCGCCAAGCCGCGCGAAGAATTGGGCGTGGTGATGCCGGGGCCAGCGTCAGCGGAAATGTCGGCGAAGGTGCCGTTGCCGTTGTTGTGATAGAGGATGCGCGGTTCCTGGAAGGAACTGCCGAGATGCTGGCTGTCGACTTCGGGATAGACGTGGCCGTTGACGAGGAGGAGATCGGGCCACCCGTCGTTATCGAAATCGAAGAACATGGCGCCCCAACCGAGGTATTTGGTATTGAGGCCGAGACCGGCTGGATAGGTGACGTCGTCGAAAGTGCCGTTACCGTTGTTGCGGTAGAGAGTAGAGGTGTCGTCGGAGAAATTGGTTTTGAAGATGTCGAGGTGGCCGTCGCCGTTGTAGTCGGCGACGGTTGAGCCCATGCCGGCTTGCGCGCGGCCGTCCTCGTTGAAAGCGGCGCCTGCGGTGATGGCGACATCGGTGAAAGTGCCATTGCGATTGTTGTGATAAAGAATGCTCGCGGTGCTGTCACAGGCAACGAAAATGTCGGGCCAGCCATCGTCATCATAATCGAGGGTGGAGACGCTCAGGGAATAATGGCCGTCGGCCTTGTCGATGCGGGATTTTGCTGAGACGTCTTCAAAAGTGCCGTCGCCGCGATTGTGGTAAAGAATATTTTTTGCGGGTGTAAGGCCGCGCGGGCCGCACATCACGGGAACGCCTTTCCAGACACAGGAGGCGCGCTCTCCGGGAGCGGGAGCGGTGGAGAGATCGAAGTCGACGTAGTTGGCGACCATAAGATCGAGATGGCCGTCGCGGTCGTAGTCGACGAAGGCGCAGCCATTGCCCCAGGATTTGCCGGAGCCGGCGACGCCTGCTTTTTCGCTGACGTCGGAGAAAGTTCCGTCGCCATTGTTGCGATAGAGGACGTTTTTTCTGT
>Ga0070708_100000256_pt1 | contig 39850 bp, 27 predicted proteins | sample KBSK5503metaG_FD_65469 | JGI IMG/M metagenome (GOLD analysis project Ga0070708, IMG submission 65469) | Corn, switchgrass and miscanthus rhizosphere microbial communities from Kellogg Biological Station, Michigan, USA - KBS K5-50-3 metaG | ecosystem: Host-associated > Plants > Roots >... | reverse complement strand
AACGGCACCCCCGGGCAACTACAGATGCTCTATATGCTGGTCCCTCTCGACTCGACCGGCAAGTTCAACATCCACAACCGATTCACCGATAAGCAGATCTACGTCGACGTCTGGGGTTACCTTATGTAATAGGTCGCGCTACGGTCGGGCGGGTGGTATTCGGGAGACTGGCTCAGTCCGGCGCGGTCCGCCCTTGCGCCACGGATCGCGATCACCTGCAGGGCAGCGACGAGCCAGAACTCCACGCTGAGGTCGTTCTTCCAGTACGGCGAGTCAAACAGCCCGTGGACCAGGTAGAGCAGCAGCGCGCCGACTGAACCCCAAATGACCGGCGTGTAGATATCTTGTGCGCGCGCAAGCGCGCGCCAGCCGCGCCAGAGCAGGCCAAAGAAGATGGCCGCGAAGGCGATCAGCCCCAGCAATCCGAGCTCACTCCACGTGGTGAGCTAGAGGTCGTGCGGGTACAGCTCGATCTCCTGCCCTACTGGCCGGAAAGGCGCGACTCGAATCGGAAAGCCGCTGATGCCGGCGCCGAAAATTGGACGCTGCGAGAGCATGCCCAGAGCCTGGTGTAAATCGAGAGCCGGAGCGGAACGGAGTGGCTGAGCGTGCTCAGGCGCTGGTTTATGAAAGGCAGCTCGAGCACCCCCAGCACGGCCAGTGCCAGGACTCCCACGACTCCGAGGCGCAACCGCCGGCTGGGAACACTGAGGACGAGAACAGCAACGAGCACTGCCATCGCCCCATAGCCGGCTCGGGACAAGGTCAGGACCATCGCCACGAACAGCAGCGAAAGGCTGGCGACGCCGAACCAGCGCTCCTTCGCAGTGGTCGGGAACAGGGCGAACCGGGGTGCGCGCCGCCGGTCGGCGGCGCTCGCTCCACAGCGAAAGAAGGGAGGCGGCGACCGTGACCCAAATCAGACCCTCGAGCAGGGTCGTGGGCAGCGGACCGATGCGATAACGCACGACGTAGAGGGGCAAGCACGCAGCAGTGATCCCCACCATCCAGATGGCCGGCTGCCGAAGCGTTGAGCTGTGCTTAATCACGAGGCGACGTGACGCGTCTCGCCGTGCGGAGGCAGATGATGATCAGGGCCGCCAACGTCCAGAACTCGACGCTCATGTCGTTCTTCCAGTAGGGCGAATCCACGAGTCCGTGGACGGCCCACATCACGAGTGCGCCCACCGTGCCCCAGAGCGCAGGACGGTAGAAATCACGCATTCGGGGCCAGGCTCGCCAGCCGCACCAGAGCAGCCAGAAAAGGATCACCGCGAACACGATCACACCGAGGAGGCCGATCTCGACCCAGAACGTCAGCCAGATGTCGTGGGGATATATCTCAGGCGTCTGGCCGCGGAACTGGTAGCTGTAACCTCCAAGTCCGACCCCGAATATCGGGTGGTCGTGAATCATCTGAATCGTCGCCTGGTAGATCTCGAGCCTGCCCATGAACGAGATGGGTATGGTTCCCAGGCGCTGAGCCACGAGGGGTATTTGCGCAATCAGCAATGCGGCCGCAATCGTGCCTGCAAGCAGCAGTGCGCCCCATCTCCTGACGCTCAATACCGCCACCAGAGCCAGCGCGCCGACTGCCAGGTAGCCCCCCTTCGAAAAAGTGAGCAAGAGGGCCGCTCCAACGACTGCGAACCAGGCCACCCCCATCCACCTCCATCTAGGTGAGGGGGCAAACAGAACCAGGCCCACCGCCATTGCGAACGGTGGGTCGAGATACATCGCCACGGGGTTGGCGTCGCCATACAGAGCGGCCGGTGCGAAACCGATGTGGACGCTGTTGGAGAGCAGGGCTTGAGCGAAAGCGCCCAGGTTCAAGGCCGCGAACAGTGAACTTCCAATTGCGAACGCCAGGACCAAGCGCTGAAGGTGTTCAGTACGGCGCACGAGGTCGACTGCGACGTAGAAAACGGCGACGGCCTCGATGAAGTAGGCGCGATACAGGCCGAGCGCAGCCCGGTGATCGCCGGCCACCACGACTGAGATGGCCCCGGCGAGCAGAAGCAGCGCAATTGGGAGATCCAAAGGTGTCGCCACCGGTCGGCGGCCGCCCTCGCGCCATCGCGCGACCACGTACAGGCCGGCCGTGATCAAGATCAGCGTCTCCAGCAGAGTCGTGGGCAGCGGGCCGTAGTGCCACCGGACGACATATAGGGGCATGGCAGCGACTGTCACGAACAGCATCCAGCGGCTGAACCGAAGCAATGACGACTCGGAGACCGCCGGGACCGGTGAGACCGTTATCGCCATCGTGATCCGAGGGATCATATCCGTCCGGGATAAACTTCCCGTCGTGAGAGGTATGCAGCCGTGTGTGGAATAGCCGGGGTTGCAGGCGTCACTCCTGACGCGGATGTCCTCGAGCGAATGGGCGCGGCGATCGCCCACCGCGGCCCTGACGACGGCGGCCTACTGGTCGACGATATTGCGGGCTTCGCGTTTCGCCGCCTGAGCATCATCGACGTGGCTGGCGGGCACCAGCCGATCTTCAACGAAGACGAGTCGGCGGCGATCATGCTCAACGGCGAGATCTACAACCATCACGATCTCCGCAAGGGATTGCTCGAGCGTCGGCATCGTTTCCGGACGCGTTCCGACGTCGAGACTGTGCTCCACCTCTGGGAGGAGAAAGGTGAGCGTTGCCTCACCGAGCTTCGCGGGATGTTCGCACTGGCGATCTGGAATCGGCGCGACCGCTCGCTATTCCTGGCCCGCGACCGTGTCGGCAAGAAGCCCCTCTATTACGCGATTCTCCCCAACGGAGGCATCGTCTTCGGCTCAGAGATCAAGGCCATCATTCAACACCCGGAGGTGCGCCGGGAGCCGGACCTCAGCGCCATCGATCACTTCCTGACCCTTCAGTACGTCCCCTCGCCGATGACTGCCTTCCGCGGCATCAAGCGCATCCCTCCCGCGCACTGGCTGCGCTGGCGGGCGGGAAAGGTCGAGCTGGGTCGCTACTGGCGGCTGGAGTACGAAGACAAGTTTCGCGAGCCCGAGCAAGAGCTCAAGGAGGAGCTGCTCAGACTTCTCCGCGAGGCGGTCGCGATTCGTCTCGAGAGCGAGGTGCCGCTGGGCGCATTCCTTTCGGGCGGGGTCGACTCAAGCGCAGTCGTCGCTTTCGCGGCCCAAGCCTCGTCACAGCCGCTCAAGACGTTCTCCATCGGCTTCGAGCCGTCGCAGTTCGACGAGTCGAAGTACGCACGGATGGTGGCGGACAAGTTCGCCACCGACCACCACGAGCTGGTCGTGAAGGCAGGCGCGCCGGAGCTGATCGACGACATCGTGTGGCATTACGACCAGCCTTTCGGCGACTCATCCGCGGTCCCGTCCTTCCACGTCGCTCGGATCACCCGCCCCCACGTGACCGTGGTCTTGAACGGCGACGGTGGCGACGAAAGCTTCGCGGGCTATGACCGCTACCGGCTCAGCCGCTTCGCCGGCTATTTCCGGCTTCCGCGGGCAGCCAGGTTGGGGCTGCAGGCGGTCGCACGGCCCGCATCCCGATTCCTCGGCCGGGGGCGGCGGATTGCGGACGCAGGTATCAACGACCAGTTCGATGCGTACTACGCGACCCTCGTGCACCTCCATCCGACGCGCAAAGCGGGGCTCTACACGGATGACTTCCGGTCGCGCGCGGGTGAGGAGATCTCACCCACGCTGGCTCAGATGCGCGCGACGCCGCACGCGGCCCTGCTCGACTCGATGCTCGACACCGACGTCAACAACTACCTGCCCGACGACCTGCTCGTGAAGATGGACGTGGCGACGATGGCGTACTCGCTCGAAGCGCGCTCGCCCCTGCTCGACCACAAGGTGATGGAGTTTATGGCCCGGGTTCCGGCTTCGCTGAAGCTCCGCGGTGGTGAGAGCAAGCACCTGCTCAAGTCCGCGCTGCGCGGCATCCTTCCCGACGCCATCATCGATCGCCCGAAGATGGGCTTCGGCGTTCCGGTCGGCAGCTGGCTGCGCGGCAGCCTGAAGGAGATGCTGTTGGACACTGTGGTTTCGGACCGGGCGCTGGCGCGTGGCTACTTCAAACCCGCTTCGGTCCGGGCCATGGTCGACGCGCAATTTGCCGGCAGCAACCAGTATCAGTACGTTCTGTGGGATCTGCTCCTCCTCGAACGGTGGCACCAGATGTTCATCGATCAGCCGCTGGTCCGGCACGAGCTCCTGGACAGCCGAAAGGTGGCGGCCGGCTAGGGTCGCGCCAACCGGATACGCTGGCGCCTGACGAGGTAGATACCGGCCGGAATCGACCCTGCGAACAGCAACCCGGGTACGCCTGGAAAAACGATGGCGCCGACGATGGCGGCAAGGCCGAGCGCCGAAAGCAGCGCTCCCTCCCGGCTGATCCGGACTCCGAAACCCTGACGGACCATCGGATACATCAGCGCGGGCCACGCAAGCGAGGAGAGCGAATACCCCATCGCAATCGCAGCTGTTCCGAAGTTCCGCAGGGTGGTTGTGCTGATGGCGATCCAGAGTAGGTCCTGCGCCAGCATCGCCAGAAGGTACGCGCGCATCTTGCCTTGCGCGAACAGGCACATGCCAAAGGACCAGCCGATCACGCGGGCGTAGTCGCCGAGCACCTGGATGGGCAGGATCGGGGCTGCGGGCGCGAACGCTGGAGAGTACAGGAGTGAGACCACCAGGTCGCGCAGCGCCACGGTCACTGCGAGCCCGGGTCCCATGATCAGCAGGTTGGCCCGAAGGACCGAGTTGAGCAGCGACTGCAGCCGGGTGCGGTCAACCTCCGCCACCACTCGGGGGAGTACGTAGGCGGCCATCCATCCGGTGAACACCGCCATGTACTGGGCCGAGACACCGTTGACGACCTGATAGATCCCGTTCTGGAACTCGCCAAGGGTCCGAATCCCGGCGGTGCGTACGAGCAGCAAGGAGCCCCACGCCCCGATGCTCACCACCATCAGCACGCCGCCGTACTGAAGGAGGGCTCTCGCTGTAGACCGCGAAATGCGCACGGACGACAGAGGCCACCCCTTGGCCACATAGATCCGCCAGATCGCGATGCCGAAGAATGCGGCCTGAAAGACGCTCGCCACCACCACTGCCCCCATGGCTCCCGTCAGCCCGAACGCGATGGTGGCCGGAATGAGCACCGCCGTCGAGGCGACCGCAGTCGCCACGTTGGCAATCGTGAGCCGGCGAATGTCCGAAAATCCCTGCACCACATAGCTGAGGACGCCGGCAAGGTTGTAGAGCGGCAGGCTGACCAAGACCAGGACCACGGGCACCACGTAGCGCGGGCTTCCGGTCAGCAGCACTGAGATCCGGATGGAGAACGGCGCCAACAGAAGGGAACACGCGATCGCCGACGCCAGGGAAATCGCAGATGCGGAGCCAAGCACGGCGCTCACGCGTTCGCGCTTGTCTGGGTTCTCCGCGACCAGCTTCGCGACGCCGATGGTCAACCCCAGCGGGATGATCTGAAACAGTAGCGCGGAGAAATTCAAGATCTGGGCCAGTACCCCTGTGAGAGATGGGCCCAGCGTCAGGGCCAGGAGCTTGGCGGTGATGATGGCCCGGACGAGATTCGATACCGAGGAGATGCTCAGCAGTCCTGCTGAGCGGACGAACGCGACCAGCCCGAAGTGCGCGGTGCCCGGTTCAGCTCCGCCGCCGTGGTCGTGCGCGGGCGGTTTGCTGGCGTGTGCGATGGCGCATAGAGGTTAGCGATTCGCGCGCATCGGCCGATCCATCGCTCATTGGGGCGCTGGCTATGATTGGGCATCGCAATTTCACGTTTGCCCACAGGGTGGCGAAGACTTCGCACCCTGAAGCGACCGAATCCGAGCCCGTTGGCGGTCGCGTGGTTGGTGGCGACTGTGTTGCTCCTGGCCGGTTCGCTGCCCATGTTTGGCGCTCTCGCCCAGCCGGGATCTAGCACGTCCGACGAAGTGGACGAGTACTTCGACGGCGGGCACGTCGCGCGGCCCGACCTGCTTGTTTCCATCGATGGGTTCACGGCCGGCGCCTACGGGTGGTATCTAGGCCCTGGGACAAGCGGCCGCCTGGTCTACCGGATCCCGCGTCAAGCCGGAACTACGATCGGACTGAGTGTCTGGCTCTACGCGCTCCCAGGCGTGACCAACTCCATCACTGCGAGCACAGAGGGTCAGGCGCCCGTCACCCTGCTCACCAATGTCAACGGGCAGGCCGTCAAGGTGGACCTGCCCCATCTCTTTGACGCCGCCCCGAGCGTAACCATCGAGATCGACGCTCATAACTCGAGCTCGGTACAGGCCTTGGTGATCGATCAGCTGGAGACCTATGTCTCAAGTGGCACCGATGCTCGCGCGCCGCCGGCGCTCACATACATCGCCTTCGGCGGCCTCGTCGCATTGATCACGCTGGCAATCGTTCGGAAGCAACGCCACGCGCTGGCGGTGTCGGCGGCCATGGGAGTCGTAGTCGCCACAGCAACAGCGACCCGATTCCTGGAGCTTTTCGCGGTCAGCGGACAACTTCTCGATCCCGACGCAGTCGCATACCGCTTGTACGCCGATCGCTTCCAGTGGTGGCCGTTCTCCGAGCACGGCCTGTTCTCCGGAAACTTCTCGGAGCGCGAGCCGCTCTTCCCAATGGTCGTTCACGCCTACTTCCAGGTGCTGGGCTCATCCGACTTTCACCTGCGCGTCGTCTCGGTGACGCTTTCGATCGCGGTCGTCGTCCTAGCGGTCGTGGCAGCTCGGCGTCTCTTGCGCTGGCCTGCCGCTCTCCTGGTCGGCTTTCTCCTGGCCGTGAGCGGTCCTCTCATCCAGGAGAGCGTCCGCGGTCTACGACTCGAGCTCGAGATGGTCGTCTTGCTCCTGCTCTATCTGGCCATCGATCGCGGCCCGTCCAGGCGCCCGCTCGGTCACGCGATTCTCGTCGGTGCGATCGGCGCCGCGATGGTGTTGACCCGGACCTACTACGTGCCGGTCTTTGTCGCCGCGGTGTTGCTTGCTTTCCTGGTCAGGTACCGTCCGGCATGGCGGACGGTGGGCCTGGTGAGCGTGGCCGTCGTCATCATGGTCGCTGCCGAAGGCGCCCATCGCATCGGGCTTTACGAGCATCACGGCGACGCGCTCTTTGACACAGCCGGGTACGACCGATGGAATGCGAACGTCGAGCGTTTCCTGATTGGGCGACCGCTTCCGCACCCAGAGCTGTTCCCCACAGCTGAGCAGTACCAGCAGTTCGGTCCGTACTTCGGACGCAAGATATCGACGAACCAGTACCTCTTCGTCATACATTCGCCCCTTGAGCTTGTCCGGGATTCTCTGGCAGGCGCCCGGGAAATCTTCGACACGATCGACGGCAATTCCGTCCTGGTGCAAAAAGGGACACATTTCGCAGCATTCAAAGGGCAGATACAAGCGGCGGCCGCCTTTGCCGCTTTGCGGGTCGACCTCGCCACCCGGTGGCTGATCCTGCTCGGCCTGATGGCAATGGCAGCGCGAGCATTCCGGCGTCCCCACCTGGCCCTCATTGCCTTGCTGGTGGTCAGCTGGCTGGGCCTGACTGCGTTCCTGTTCGACCATGGCCTTCTCGAGCGTTACAGGCACACGTGGCAAACGATGCCGCTGGCACTGATCGCAGGCGCCTGGCTGCTGCAATCAGCCGTCGTGGTTGCGAACCGTCGCCTTGCGGCGCCGAAGCACCTCGCCGTCCTGTATCGCCGGATGGTTCATGACGTCGACCTGGCTCTATTCCCGGCTGCGATAGTCCTGGCCCTCGCCCAGACTGCCCTCCACTCACAGTTCCTGCTTCCGGACGCGCTGCTGCTCGCGCTGGCGGTCGGCGTGCTCGCGTATCGCCGGCCCGCGGCCGGCACAGCCGCAGTGTTGCTGGCGTTTTCGGTGGGCGGAAACGTGACGCCGATTCCGGCGGAGGCGGCCGCTCTCGTCGCGGTCGCCTGGCGGGTTCGTCCGCCGCTGCGAAGCCTTGCGCCTCTGATCGCTTTCGTTCCCTTCGGGCTCGCGGTCTTGCTGGCCGGTGGCCTGCCGAGTACAGCGACCCTCAACTTCGCCGCGTCGATGCTGCTTGTCGCCGCGAGCGTGGCCATAGCGGCCGGCCGGTCCGAGATCCGTGAGCGTCTTCTTTGGCTGATTGCGGCCATCGGTCCGCTGGCTGGTCTCGCGTATGTGCTGGAGCCTGCCGCGCCCACTGCGATCGCGCTGATTCCGCTTGGGGCCGCGGTCGCCACGTGGCTGTACATCAGCGGCCACCGGCGAGGGCTCGCGCTCGTCTTGTTGGACCTTGTCATCGTGGTGCTCGTCGATCCCATCTTCGCGTGGCTTGGAGTCCTGGTCGCCGCGACCTGGCTGGCCTGGGATCAGGCTCGACGGCTCGCACGGCGCCGGCTGGCGGTCGGCGCCGCTGTTCTGGGGGGGCTGGTCGTGCTCGGGGTCGGGGCGTCCCTGGCTGCCACAACTCCTCCACCTGGCGCCGCATGGGCCGTTCGCCTGTCAGATACGAGCTCGTCTTTACGCCAGCAGATAACAGTCGACCGTGCCGGTGACAACTCCATCTGGTTCTACGGCCGTCGCGCGTCCACCCTCGCGAACTACCCCGTGGTCGTCGAGGTCGATGGCGGTCCTATCACGACCGACCTCAACTCATATCTGCCCGCCATCCAACCTAGGTGGACCCGGCTGGCGCTGCCGACCACTCGAGCTCTCGGCGAGCGCCTCGATGTCGAGGTTCGGGCCACCGGGCAGCCCGATCCGATCAACCGCTTCATAGAGATCGGCGGCGTCTACGCGACGGTGCCCAACCTCGCCAGCGACTACTGGAACGGATCCCAGATGATCCGCGCCAACGGGACCTACCTGATAGTCCTCGGCGACGACTCGCAACCTCTGGCGCCTGGAGGACTGCCTGAGCCGCTCGTCCAGGGCCGGTGGCAGCCGCCGGTGGGTCAGTGGATGCCGGGGGAAAGGAGCGCTCCGACCGCTGCGCGCGAACAGGCGAATACGCTCCAGCTCTGGAGCGCCACATCTAATATCGCGGCGCAGCATCCGCTTGGCATTGGGACCGGGAACCTCGCCACGGGTCTCAACGGCCTCGGCGCCGGCTTCGGCGCTGGGCTCACCGCACGAAATGAGTTCTTGCAGGCTGCCGCTGAATGGGGCCTGCCCGGACTGGTGGGTCTGGTGCTCTTGATCGGCGCTGCAGCCTGGCAGGTCCGGAGGTCAGGCTACCGGCTCGGGGCGGCCCTCCTCCTCCTGGTTCTGGTTTCGATGACCGGGGAATCCCTGCTGGTCGACTCCGCCGGGGCCGTTGCGACCTGGGTGACGCTGGCCCTGTGCCTTACAGTCGCCGGGACCGGCGCAGCTTCTCTCTCCATTTCGCCACCTTCAGGCGGCGAAAAGCAACCATCGACATCGCGACCAGAAGCCATCCGTGCCGGCTGACCCGCACTTTGGACACTCCCGCCAGCCGGCGCCTGTAGCGCACCGGCACCTCGACGATCGGTATACCGAGGCGGGCGGCACCGAAAAGCAGGTCGAAATCGCCGAACGGGTCGAAGTCGCCGAAGTGCTTGCGCCCGGCCTTGATCTGCATGTAGTCCGACTTGAGCAGCACCTTCGTGCCGCACAGCGTGTCTCGGATGGGCTGTTCCAGAAGCCAGGTGAAAAGTTTGCTGAAGAACCAATTGCCGACGTAGTTCAGGAACTTCATGGCCCGCTCTTCCATCGGATACACAAGCCGAGTGCCATTGATGAAACGGCCCTTGCCGGTGGCGATGGGCCGAAGAAACCGGGGTAGGTCTTCAGGCGGCACTGTCAGGTCCGCGTCGAGGATCATCAAGACGTCGCCACTCGCGGCGTCAAATCCTTTTCGCACCGCGTCGCCCTTGCCCAGCTTGAGCATCACAGTCGGCGCATCGGGGTCGTCCTTCCGGTCGCCGTAAGACGCTTCCGGCATCTGCAGGATCAGCTTGATGTCCTTCGAACCCCGGTAGCGGTCGATCACCTCCTCGATCCGTTCCTTGGTGCCGTCGGTCGAGGCCCCGTCGACGAAGATGATCTCGGTGCCAGGTCCGAGATCGGGCATGCGCTCCACGGCAGCATCGATGTTGCCGATCTCGTTTCGGCACGGAATGATCACGGAGCAGCTCAGCTGCTTGGGTTGAGCACGGTCCGGATCGGGCTCTGCGACCAGGATGTTGAGCAGGTCGAAATATTTCAGCGCCCGCCTCCCGGCCAGAAGGCGGTTGGCTGCCGGCGCGAGCAAAGGGATCGGGGCGGGAACCAGCAGCGCATGCGCCTCACCCACGACTCGAAGGTCCGACAGCGCTAGGAGGCCGCGTGCTGTCTCGACGCCGACCCAGTTCTGCCTGAAGGGCGCCATGGCGAAACCCGCGCGTTGGGCTATACGCATGACTTCCTCTAGCGTCGGGCTGTGGAAAGTGATCACGAGCCTGCTCGATGCGCGACTCATCTGGGTGAAGCACTCGAACATCGCGTTGATGTCGCCGAGCTCGCCGATCAGATCCGACGCGACGACGAAGTCGAACTCCTCGTCGGTGGTGAAGCACTCTGCGTCCGCCACCTCGAAGCGGAGCTCCGGGTGGTTGTTGCGCGCGATCTCGACCATCCGGCTGCTGAGGTCGACGCCGAGGCCGCGTGCCGGCTTCAGGGCTGTCAGCAGGTTGCCGGTGCCGCAGCCGAGCTCGAGCACAGAGCTCCCAGCCGGAATCAACGCCGCGAGTCGCCGCTCCACCTCTGAGTGGTAGTAGGAGTTTCGACGGTACCAGCGATCTCGATGTGGGGCGAGCTCGTCATAGTGAGCGCGGACCCGATCCTTGAGCGGGTCGAGAACCGGCCGGGCGGCGACCTCCGCGTTCACGCTAGGGAACCCTGCGTAGTCCGCACCGCGGCAACAGCAGGGGCGCCCAGCGCGAACTGGTTGATCTGGGGAACATCCACGACCAGCGAGGCAAGCCCCGGCGCCGTCCCCACCGCACGCGCGACCTTCCCGACGGCGCCGAGGTACAGGCCCGCGCGATCGGCGAGGAACCCGACCGTGCAGCTCCAGGTCGTCGGCCGCCGGATTCGAAGCGTGAGCCCGGCTTTCTCGAATGCCGTGCTCAGGCTCTTGTGGGTGAAGAACTGCAGGTGCTCACCGGCGGTCTTGTAACCGAACCAACGACGGCCGCTCGCGCGGGCGAGGACGTTCGCGGAATCCGGCACCGTCAACGCGATGATGCCGTGCGGTTTCAAGAGCTCGCGTGCCCGCCGCAAGTCTGCGATCGGATCGACCACGTGCTCGAGGACGTCCCAGAATGTGATGGCGTCGAGGCTTCCTATCTCGATGTCCGCGTCATGCACGGTCGTCCCGACCAGCTCTATCCCTTCGGCCTCAACCTGCGCCCGCGCGACCGAGGGATCGGCCCCGAACACGCTCCAGCCGCGGCTGCGCGCGACTTTGAGAAAGTCGCCGCTGGCGCAGCCGACATCGAGAATGCGGCCGACGCCAACCTCGCCCTCGATTCGCCTGATGTGGCGGCCGAACATCTTCCGCCTCGCCGGCTCCAGGGACGAGTAGTCGCGAAAGCCGATGCTGCCCTGCCCGCCTTCGTAATAGGCCTTGTCCCGGTAGATCGACGAGAGAAAATCCTCCCCGGGGACCGGCCAGACGTAGCCGTGGCCGCAATCGAGACACCGCGCGACATGCAGCCCTCGATGCTCGGCGGCCCAGCGCGCTCGGGCCGACGCGCAGATCGGGCACGCGAAAGCGCTCGGCTCGACCACTGACATCCAGCGTTGCAGTTTAGCCGGTCGTTTGCCCTGAGCCGAAACCGAGCGCGGGTCAGCTGATCGTGAATGTCAGGTTGTTGTTGTAGGTGTCCCAGCGGCCCGCGCTGTTGCCATAGGCGCCTCCGCTGCCGGCGTCCTTGGCCCAGACCGAGAATCGGTACTGACCGGGGGCCAAGCCGGTGGTGTTCCAGGTGTAGGTCCCGCTCGCCGAGTAATCCTGCGCGAGTATGTAGGTTGTGCTTCCCGGGGCCATGAGCGAGAAGTGATAGATCGGGTTGGAGCAGCCGCTCGCCGTGGCCGAGACGGTGACCGTGGTGCCGCCGGCCGAGGGCGAGCCCGGGGACACGGTGACATTGACCGCCGTGCAGGAGCTGAGGGTGTAGAACGTGTCGTTGTTGTAGGCATCCCAGCGCCCGGAGCTGTTGCCAAAGGCACCTCCGCTGCCGGTGTCCTTGGCCCAGACCGAGAAGCGATAGGTGCCCGGCGCCAGGCCTGAGGTGTTCCAGCTCAGAGTCGAGCTGGTCGAGTAGTCCTGGGCCAGCACGTAGGTGGTCGCTCCCGGAGCCATCACCCCAAAGTGGTAGAGCGGGTGGGCACAGCCCGACGCCGTGGCCGTCACGGTGACATTCCCCCCAACCTCGGCCATCGAAGATGGTGAGGTCGAAACGCCGACCGCGGAGCACCCGCTGAGCGTGTATAGCGTGTCGTTGTTGTAAGCATCCCAACGGCCGTCGCTGTTGCCGAACGCGCCCGAGCTGTTGGCGTCCTTGGCCCAGACCGAGAAGCGATAGGTGCCCGGCACCAGGCCGGCGGTGTTCCAGGTGTAAGTCGGACTGGTCGAGTAGCCCTGGGCCAGCTGGTAGGTGGTCGCTCCCGGCGCCATCACACTGAAGTGGTAGAGCGGGTTGGGATCCGGGCAGCCAGATGCGGCTGCAGTGAGTACGACGGTTCCCCCCACCTCAGCTGCTGAAAGCGGTGAGGTCGAAACGCTGACCGCAGAGCATCCGCTCAGCGTGTAAAACGTGTCGTTGTTGTAGGCATCCCAGCGCCCGGAGCTGTTCCCAAACGCGCCGGCGCTGTTGGCGTCTTTGGCCCAGACCGAGAAGCGATATGTGCCTAGAGCCAGTCCGGCTGTGTTCCACGTGTAAGTCGGACTGGTCGAGTAATCCTGAGCCAGCTGATAGGTGGTCGCTCCCGGAGCCAGCACCCCAAAGTGGTAGAGGGGGTTCGGGTCTGGGCAGCCAGAGGCGGCAGCGGTGAGGGTGACCGAAGTGCCAACACCGGACGGAGATGGCGGGGAGACCGAAACGTTGACTGCAGAGCATCCGCCCAGCGTGTAAAAGGTGTCGTTGTTATAGGCATCCCAGCGGCCGGAGCTGTTCCCAAACGCCCCGGAGCTGTTGGCGTCCTTGGCCCAGACCGAGAAGCGATAGGTGCCGGAAGCCAGTCCGGCTGTGTTCCACGTGTAAGTGGGGCTGGTCGAGTAATCCTGAGCCAGCTGATAAGCGCTCGCTCCGGGTGCCATCACATTGAAGTGATAGAGGGGGTTGAGGTCGGGACACGTGGCGCTGGCCGTCAAAGTGACGGATGTCCCCGCCAACCTGGGAGACGGTGGCGCGGCCGACACGCTCACCGAAGTGCAGGCATTGAACGGCCCCACGGTGAATGACCACGTGTAGGGGACGCTGTTCACAGTGAGTGCCACGACGTACTTCACGCCGCTCTGCAACGGAGCCTGCGGAACCAGAATCACGCCGCCTCGTGTGTACAGGTAGCTCCCGACTGAGGAATTGCTGGAGTCGATTACGCAATGGTTGAGCTGGACTCCGTTGCCGGTGAACGAATGCACGGATCCGACGGTGGTGTTCACGTTGCCACCGACCTGAATGAAGACTGGGAGCCCGGTCGGCACGCTGTAGCCGGGGCAGGCCTGGAGAGGATCGGGGAACTCACCGCCGCCGTAGGAGGTGAGCGGCTCGGTGGTGCCGTTGCCCGGGAAATAGACCGGGTAATTACCACCCGTGAAGGAGTTGCCCCGAATGACATCGACCGCGGCGCCCATGTCCCAGCCGGACTTGACCTCGCGGTATGAGCCGAAACCGCTCTGGGTCAGTCGGGGATCCATCAAGCCCATCGCATGAAAGGGCGCTTGCATCCACCAGTCGATGGCCTGCTGATCGCTGGTGCTGGTGCTCGAGCTGACGTAGATGTTGCTGGCTTGGGCGGCGGCGTCGCCCGCGGTCGTGTAGTAAGGCACACCCGGAGTCTCGTAATGGGTCACGAGGTCGTTCTTGACCATGTACAGCGCGTGGTCGTAATCGCCCTGGCTCCACGTTGTGTTTTCGGTGAGGGCGGACACGCCGGTGCTGGCCCGCCATGTGTTCAGCTCGTCGAGCCAGGTGGCGCTCGCCGCAGGCGTCGCCTGGATGTGCAAGGGAGCTGGTGATGCCGGCAAGATCGGGAGCACTCCGACGAGGATCGCGGCCAACCCGATTGGTATCGCCGCCCGGCGGCTCCACGGCGAGTTGAGCCCAACACGGGCGAGCTCCGCCCAGGCGTGCTTACAGGCCGTGATCACCCTAGGTGCAACGAATCAGAGTCGCGCGATCTTGCGGCCTCGAAGTTAGGAGCGTCCAGCCTAGCTGAGGGTGAAGGTGGTGTTGTTGTTGTAGGTGTCCCAGCGGCCATCGCTGTTGCCGAAAGCGCCGGAGCTGGTGGAGTCGCGGGCCCAGACAGAGAAGCGATAGGTGCCTGGGGCAAGGCCGGTGGTGTTCCACGTCAAGGTCGCGCTACTCGAGTAGTTCTGAACCAGGACGTAGCTGCTCGACCCCGGGGCCATGAGCGAGAAGTGATAGACCGGGTTGGAACAGCCGGCGGCGCTGGCGGTGACGGTCACCGTTGTGCCGCTGGCCGAGGGGGAGCTCGGCGACACGGTGACGCTGAGCGAGGAGCACGAGGTTAGGGAGTAGGTGGTGTCGTTGTTGTAGGTGTCCCAGCGGCCGTCGCTGTTGCCGAAGAAGCCAGAGCTGTTGGCATCGCGGGCCCAGACCGAGAAGCGATAGGTGCCTGGGGCAAGGCCGGTGGTGTTCCACGTGAAGGTCGCGCTACTCGAGTAGTCCTGGACCAGGACGTAGCTGCTCGCGCCTGGGGCCATGAGCGAGAAGTGATAAACCGGGTTGGAGCAGCCGTTCGCGTGCGCCGTCAGGGTCACGGTGTTGCCGACCTCGAGCGGTGAGGGCGGCGCGACTGAGACGCTGAGCGAGGAGCACGAGGTGAGGGAGTAGGTGGTGTCGTTGTTGTAGGTGTCCCAGCGGCCGTCGCTGTTGCCGAAGAGCCCAGAGCTGTTGGCATCGCGGGCCCAGACCGAGAACCGATAGCTGCCGGGCACCAACCCGGCGGTATTCCAGCTGAAGGTCGGGCTGGTCGAGTATGCCTGGGCCTGCTGGTAGCTGCTTGCGCCGGGAGGCATCAGGGCGAAGCGGTAGAGCGGGCTGGGGTTGGGACAGCCCGAGGCTTGGGCGGTGACTGTGACAGTCGTGCCCATCGAGCTGGGCGAAGGCGGACTGGTGCTGACGGCTAACGAAGTGCAGGCCTGGCCAAGCATCGTGAACTGGCGCACGACGGTTCCCGCCGAGACGAAGATCTGGCCGCCCGCCTCGCTGGGAGTCGTGAAGTGATCCACACCAAAGCTTCCACTGTGGAAGACCTGCGCGCCGGTCGAGGCGCTGAAGCCGTACAGGCCGCTGCCACCGGTGTCCGCGACCCACACCACCCCGCCGGCCACGATGGGCGGTCCAAATGAGATCGCGCCGCCTGCCCTCCACGACGGTAGAGCGCAGGTGGCGTCACACAGGCTGAAAGACGGCGCGCCGGTGTTCACCTGCAGGGCGACCAGCCCGGATCCCTCACATTCCAGGTAGACAAACGGCGATGCGTACGCGAACGAACCAAACGTTGCGTCGCTGTGGAGTCCGCCACAAACGTCCGCTCCCACATATGGGCTGCGGGCAGGGAACAGCTGGCCATCCGTGCCACCCAGGCTCGCCGGGTTCAGCAAGAAGCCCTGGCCGTGCTTTCCAGAAGTGAACATCAAGCTCGGGCTGATGATCACCGGGCTCGCCGATCCAAGGTCCAAATCCGGGCCGCACCAGTTGGAAGACCAGTCCTGGGGCTGGAAGTAGGAGGTCGCAGCGCCCAGGGTTGCGGCGGTTCGGACCACGGAGTCGCTGTTCACGGCGCCCGAGCACGGAATCGCGTTTCCAGTCGCGAAGAAGACGTTGCCCGTGCTGTCGTCGACCAGTACCCCGCCCGCCGCCCAGACACCCTCGCCTGTCGAGGGCGTCTCGTAGAGCTCATCGGGTGGTGTGCCGCTGGCTGGGACACCCACGACCCAGCCGTGGTAGGGGCCGCAGTCCCCCCAGCGACCGCCGAACGGCACATACACGTGCGTGCCGTCGTGCGACATCGCGAGCGCCCCGCGCTGCTGCTGAATCGTCCAGTCGAAACCAGTCGGCTTGACCGGCGTGGAGAGCGCAATGTTGCCGGTGGCAAGGTCGAGACCGATGAGGTAGTAAGAGAGGAATTGATGCAGAAACGGGGCGACGTAGATTCGCTGTCCGGCGGTGTCGATGACTCCGGTGCCCAACGTGCCGGTTGGATTGATGTTGCCGCACTGCCATCCGGAGGTTTGCGGTGCGCCCAGGTTCTTCGACCAGACGACTGCTCCCGTCGATTGGTTGAGCGCGTAAACAGTGTTCTGCAGAGTAGCGACATACACCAGCCCGTTGTAGATGAGCGGCTCACCGTAAACCTGTCCATCGAGGATGGGAGAGACCCAGCCGGTGCTGGCGCCCGACGCCGCAGCGACCGATGAATCAAAGCCGGTGTGTGCGTTGTCGTGGTGGTAAACAGTCCAAGATCCGTTGGCCGCGATCGCTGCCGGTACGGTCGCTTGGCGAGACGGCGTCGGGAGCCTGGAGACCATCGCCACACTTCGGACGGCGCTCGCACCCTGCGCAATGAGCGGGCTTATGAGCACGAGCAAGAGTCCAGCGAGGGCTCCGGCTGCCCGGCGTGACGGTCTCAACGCTCTATACATAACGAAAACGTCACCCCTTTCTGGTGTTGGGTCATGCGATGCGCCGGCGCGTCAGCTGATCGAGAACGTCACGTTGTTGTTGTAGACGTCCCAGCGGCCGTCGCCGTTGCCGTACGCACCGGAGCTGTTGGCGTCACGAGCCCAGACCGAGAAGCGATAGATCCCCGGCGCCAGGCCGGTGGTGTTCCAGGTGAAGCTCGCGCTCGTCGAATAGTTCTGGACTACGGTGTAGGTGGTGCCCCCGGGCGCCATCACGCTGAAGTGGTAGAGCGGATTGGCGTCGGGACAACCCGATGCATTGGCGGTCACGGTTACGGTGGTGCCGGCGGCTCTTGGCGAAGCCGGCGACACGGTCACGCTGACCGCCAAGCAGGTGGTAAGCGTATACGTCGTGTTGTTGTTATAGACGTCCCAGGTCCCCGCGCTGTTGCCATAGGCACCCGAGCTGCTGGCATCGCGAGCCCAGACCGAGAAGCGATAGGTCCCCGGCGCCAAGCCCGTTGTGTTCCAGGTGAAGGTGGGGCTCGTCGAGTAATCCTGAACCATCTGGTAGGTGGTGGATCCAGGGGCCATCAGGTTGAAGTGGTACAAGGGATTGGGGTTTGGACAGCCGGACGCCTGGGCGGTCAGCGTCACGGTTCCCCCGACGCCCACAGCAGAGCCTGGCGCAACCGAGACAGCGACCGCCGAGCAGGTCGTCAGGCTGTAAAGCGTGCTGTTGTCGTAGGCGTCCCAGCGGCCCGAGCTGTTGCCATAGGCACCCGAGCTGCTTGCGTCACGCGCCCAGACCGAGAAGCGATAGGTCCCCGGCGCCAGGCCCATGGTGTTCCAGCTGAAGCTTGGGCTCGTCGAGTAGTCCTGAACCATCTGGTACGTCGTCGCTCCCGGCGCCATCACGCTGAAGTGGTAGACGGGATTGGGGTCAGGGCAGCCAGATGCCAGCGCTGTTACGGTCACCGTTTTACCTATGCCTACAGGCGAGGTTGGGGTGACGGACACATTGACCCCCGTGCAGGCGGTCAGACCGTATGTCGTGTTGTTGTTGTAAGCGTCCCAGGTGCCGGTGCTGTTGCCAAACTCGCCCGTGCTGTTGGCGTCACGTGCCCAGACTGAGAACCTATACGTACCGATGGTCAGGCCGTTTGTGTTCCAGGTCAACGACGAGCTGGTCGAGTAGTCCTGCACCGTCTGATAAGTACCGGCCCCGGGAGCCATCACATTGAAGTGGTAGAGCGGGTTCGCGTCAGGGCAGCCCGCCGACGCGCTGACGGTGACCGAAGTACCGACAACCGACGAGGTTGGTGGGCTCGTGCTGACTGCAACCGAATAGCAGCCGTCGAAATAGGTCTGAATGGCGGTCCACAGCTCGGGCGAGCTCCCTCCGTAGTTGAGCGTCCAGAACCCGACCCCGCGCAGATTCATCTGATTGACCATCTGATAGCGGACGGCAAGCGTGGCCGTGTCCGACCAGTCCATCTCCCTCCAGCAGCCGAGCTTGAGGTCATACCAGGTATCCCAACGATCCATGCCGGCCGGGTCGCTGGAATCGCGATGCGTGGCGAAAGTGCCAGTCTGAACGTCAGGCGAGCTCGGCACGCCGGCCGCCTCGGTGTACGAGGCCGATGCGAACCACCCGGTAGAGGTCGCGTGCTCCACCGGACTCGCCACACAAGCCACGCGGCCGTAGTACGGCTGGCCAAGGATGGTCTTGCCGGCGCCGACCACAGCCGAGTACGAGGTCATCGATGCCGTGTCGTTCCAGTAGTAATTCGCAAGCGGCGATACGGGGTTCATGCAGAACCCGGTGCAGCTCAATGGCGGATACGGAAGGTTGGCTGCGTCCATGTCATAGGCCATGACAAAGAAGGAGTCGACGTACTGGTTGATGTTGGAGATGTTGAAGAAGCCGTCGTTTCCCAACGCCGACCCGCTGTACGTGGCGATCGACAGGTATAGCCCCTTCTTGTAGTTGTCGAGCCCCGCGCGCATCTTGGCAGCGAATTGGGTCATCAGGACCTGACTCGTCGCGTTGAGAGTGGGGTCGTTGTTTGTGCAGTTGAACAATTGCCCTTCGTAATCGATGTTGACTCCGTCGATGCCCTTCAACTTGACCTGGTTGACGATCTGGTCGACCGTGGTTTGGGCGTTGTAGAGGGTGTCGCAGAAATCGATCGTGTCTCCGGGGCCGTAAAGGGTCTTGATGCTGACGACCACTTTCACTCCATGAGCGTGCGCGGTGCTGACCAGCCCGGTCAGAGTGGTTGAATCCCAGACCGACCAGTCGGAGTCGGCCACCAGCACTCCGTTGTACGTCACGTGGATGGAGAAGAACGCGACCGTGGAGAGCAGGTTGAAGTTCCAGCTCGGATAGCCGATCGTCGGATCGGCCAGGCTGCCCGACGTGGCGTATCCGAAAATCTCGCGTCTCGGCCCGGTGCCGGATGCAATTGAGGTATTGGGCGTAACCCCAGAGCCCGTTTGCCCGGCCGGCGAGACAGCCGAGACTGCGGCCTGCGTTATCGCCGGTCGAGATGAATCCGGAGCCGCGGAAGGAGCCGGGGTTGGCTGGCTGGAGCTCGAGTTGACGGCGTTCACCGCGAGGGGTGGGCGCGGCGGCGCGGCGTGAACCGATTGCATGGGAATGAGTTGGAGGGCGAATGGCAACAGGCAAAGTGCCCGTGCCAGGGAAGGAGGCACTCCTACTAGCCTACAGATCGCCGCCCCAGGTCTGTCAATAGCCTTAGTAGCGAATTGTTTGTGCGATTCAAGTTCAGTTCAACTCATATACGGTGCTGTTGTTGTAAGCATCCCAGCGACCTGAGCTGTTGCCATAGACGCCTGGGCTGGCCGCGTCCGTCGCCCAAACCGAGAAGCGATAGGTCCCCGGCGCCTGCCCCGCGGTGTTCCAGGTGAAGGTCGCGCTCGTCGAATTGCCCTGGACCACCATGTAGGTGGTGGCACCCGGGGCCATCACACTGAAGTGGTAGAGGGGGCTGGGACAGCCCGTGGCGTGGGCGGTGACCGTGACCACGGTTCCCGCCTTCGACGGGGACGCGGGCGACACCGATACGCTGACCGCCGCGCAGACCGGAGTCAAGCTGTAGACAGTGTTGTTGTCATAAGCATCCCAGCGGCCCGAGTTGTTGCCGTAAACACCTGAGCTGGCGGCGTCGCGGGCCCAGACCGAGAAGCGATAGGTTCCAGGCGCCAATCCTGCGGTGTTCCAGGTGAAGGTCGGGCTGCTCGAATAATCTTGGACCAGCGTGTAGCTGGTGGCTCCCGGAGCCATCACATTGAAGTGGTAGACGGGATTGGTGCAGCCCGACGCGTGGGCCGTCAGCGTCACCGTCCCCCCGACGCCTGCAGGAGAGCTCGGCGCCACCGAGACACCGACCGCCGAGCAGGAGGCGATCAGGCTGTAGACCGTGCCGTTGTCGTAGGCGTCCCAACGGCCCGAGCTGTTGCCGTAAACACCTGAGCTGGCGGCGTCGCGGGCCCAGACCGAGAAGCGATAGGACCCAGGCGCCAGGCCGGTCGTGTTCCAGGTCAAGGTCGGGCTCGTCGAGTAGTCCTGGACCACCGTGTAGCTGGTGGCTCCCGGGGCCATCACGTTGAAGTGGTAGACGGGGTTGGGGCAGCCCGTGGCGTGAGCGGTGACCGTGACCGTCGTGCCGAGGGTCGTGGATGAAGACGGTGTCACGGTCACGCCAACCGCTGCGCAAACCGACGCCAGGTTGTAGACGGTGTTGTTGTCATAAGCATCCCAGCGGCCCGAGCTGTTGCCGTAAACACCTGAGCTGGCGGTATCTCGCGCCCAGACCGAGAAGCGGTAGGCTCCTGGCGCCAGGCCACTCGTGTTCCAGGTCAAGGTCGGGCTCGTCGAGTAGTCCTGGGCTACTGCGTAGCTGGTGGCTCCCGGTGCCATCACATTGAAGTGGTAGACGGGATTGGCGCAGCCCGACGCATGGGCTGTCAGCGTCACCGTCGCCCCGACGCCCGATGGAGAGCTGGGCGTCACCGACACAGTGACCGCCGAGCAGGGGGCGTTCAGGCTGTAGACCGTGTTGTTGTCGTAAGCGTCCCAGCGGCCCGAGCTGTTGCCATAGACACCCGAGCTGGCGGCGTCGCGCGCCCAGACCGAGAAGCGATAGGTCCCCGGTGCCAGGCCGGTCGTGTTCCAGGTCAAGGTCGGGCTCGTCGAGTAGTCCTGGGCCACCGTGTAGGTGGTGGCTCCCGGGGCCATCACATTGAAGTGGTAGTCAGGATTGGGGCAGCCCGACGAGTGCGCGGTCACGGTCACCGTCCCACCGATAACTGCAGGAGAGCTGGGCGCCACCGCAACGCTGACCGCCGAGCAGGATGTGGTCAGGGTGTACAACGTGCTGTTGTCGTATGCGTCCCAGCGGCCCGAGCTGTTGCCATACGCACCCGAGCTGGCGGAATCTCGCACCCAGACCGAGAACCGATAGGTCCCCGGCGCCAGTCCCGTGGTGTTCCAGCTGAAGCTGGGGCTGGTCGAGTAGTCCTGGACTGTCTGGTAGGTGGTCGCTCCGGGCGCCATCACGCCAAAGTGGTAGAGGGGATTGGGGTCGGGACAGCCTGACGCATGCGCGCCGACTGTCACTCTCGCGCCAACTCCCGCGGGGGAGGCCGGCATGACGGTCACGCTCACCGCCGAACACGCTGCGAAGAAGTGGGTCGACAGGGTCGACCACAGCTCCGGAGAGCTACCTCCGTAGTTCAGCGTCCAGATCCCTACACCGCGAAGGCCATCCCTGTTGACCAGGTCGTACTTGGCTCCGAGCGACACGGTGTCGTCCCAGTAGAGCTCTCGTGTGCAGCCTAGCGACGTGTTGAACCACGTGTCCCAACGCTCCTGGCCGGCGGCGTCGTTGCCATCGCGGTGCATCGCATAGCTCCCGGCCCCGACGCCAACAGCGCCACTCTCGCCTGAGGCGTCGAGGTAACTGTCCGCGCTTACGCTGGAGGTCGGCTGCTGGTTGGGCGCTACCGCGGACACGCATGACTTGCGGCCGTAATAGGGAACGCCGAGTATCACCTTTGAGGCCGGGACCGCAGCGACATACTGGTCGGCGGTCGACGTGTCGTTGTAGTAATAGCCGGACAATGGAGCTGTCGGGCCGAGACAGAACCTGACGCAGCCGAGGGGGGCTCGCCAGTAGTTCGAGTACTCGAGGTCGTAGGCCATCACGAAGAACGAGTCGACGTAACTGTTCAAACCGCGAATGTCGAAGAAGCCAAGCGTGTCCGCCGCCGCCCCCGCGTATGTATCAATGGAAAGGTATGAGCCGGCTGGCATGGCCGCGCGCAGCTGGCGTGCGAAGTCCGTCAACATCGATTGGGAGGTTTCGCCGTTCTGGCACGTGCCGTTCAAGCTTTCGTAATCGACGTTGACGCCATCCACACCTTTGGCTGAAACCTGCGCGACAGTTTGCGTCACGGTCACCGCGCGATTGATCAGCCCTGCGCACATGTTGGGAGTGCCAGACTGGAAGTCCTGAAGGTCGATTGTCAGGACGACCTTTGTGCCAGCGGCGTGGGCCGTGCCGACGAGGTTGGTCAGGGCCGTGGAGTTCCATACATTCCAACCCGAGTCGGCCACGACCGTCCCGTCCCAGTTGATGTGAAGACCAAAGAACGCGACGGTGCTCAATAGCGAGAAGTTCCAGCTCGGGTAGCCGACGGTCGGATCACTGAGGCTGCTCGCCAACGCAAAGCCGAAGACTTCTTTGGTGAGGCGGGTTGATCCCTCGTGGATCACCTGGCCGGCCGGAGCAGCGATCAGCGATTGTGCCCGCTGCGTGGTCGCGCCTGCGGATTGGCTCGGCTGGACCTCAGAGGCCGGCGTGGCCGCCAGCGCGCCGTCATAAGTGACGGCAAGAGATCCGAGCACCATGACCAGTGCGGAGATGAGATGCAGCGACCGATACATCAGCTGTAAGGCTCCTTTCGAGGCCCCACAGAGTACACGACAGGCCCCGGCGCAAGCCAGGACTTTGGTGACCCGGCGAGCTAGCTGTCAGCGCTCAGCGTTTGGTGCCCTGAAGAGCAATAGGGGAGCCGAGGACGCGGATGTCCGTCAGGCCCTGCTCCTCAAACCATGGAAAGACTTCTTCGTAGGAGTGCTTCCATTGGTACTTCGGCGAGTACCAGTCAAAGGTGTCGAGAACTCGCCACCTGGCCTTGGGGTGGTGGCTTATCGGCGTCAGAAAGGAAAGGAGAGGCCCGACGACAGGAATCTTGTGCACGTAGTAAAGCGGCACCGCGACGTACGTCAGGCCATGTAGCAGTCGCTTCGGCAGCCTGGGCGTGACGTAGCGGTAGAGCTCAGACGGTCGCCACCCTCCGTAGTTGCTGTACAGCCAGATGGCGATCCTGCCGTTGGTGCGTAGTAGACCTGGCAGACGGTCGAAGGCGGCCTTTGTATCAGGCGTGTGGTGCAGCACGCCGAGGCTGAAGATGAAGTCGAAAGTCTCATCGCGAAAAGGAAGTTCGAAAACGTTGGCCTGCGCGATGTGCACATTCGCGCGTCCGCCGACATTGTGCTGGGCTGCCTGCACCGCTTGACTGAGATCGATGCCGACGACCGTGGCCCCCCAGCGTGAAGCCACGTCGGTGTAGCGACCCATGCCGCAGCCAACGTCCAGGACCAGCTTGCCCATGAGCATCTCAGGGGTGAAGCCGGTCTTGGCTCGGAATGCTTGCTCCGATTCGTCGCTGATCGCACTGTCAAGCTGCGTTCCGGCGTGAACGTTCCACTCGAATCCAAAGTTCTGCACATACAGTTCGCTTTCGACAAACCGGGGTACGCCGCCAACGATTGGAAAGGTGTGGCCGGCCTGGCAGCGAAGCGTCCCCGACTCGATCTCATCCACTCGATCGCCGTCCGCCACAGCGATGGGGCTGCCGCATTTCGGACAAGACAGGATGTCGACGAAGTCGGACTTCACTCAAGCCCTCCCCGACGCAGCATCTCGTCGTAGACCCCTTGGGTCGCGCTCACCATGCGTTCGGTCGAGAACTCGCCCGCGATTCGAGCGCGTCCGTTCGCGCCCATCGCCCTTCGGTCGTCCGGGTGTTCGATCATCCACAGAATTGCCGTGGCCATCGCCGCGGTGTCGCCGTATGGCACCAGCAGCCCATCCTTCCCATCCTTCACGAGCTCGGCTACGCCGCCGACCGCCGTGGCGACGACCGGGATCGCGCGGGCCATCGACTCCATCAGCGCGTTGGGAAATCCCTCCTCCGATGAGCCAAGGAGAGTGAAATCGAATCCACTCATCAATTCAGCGGCGCCCCGCCTGCTCCCCGCGAAAATGACGTTGTCGGTGATCGCGAGCTCTCGAGCGAGAGTGACCAGGGCGGCTCGTTCTGGTCCGTCTCCAATGAGCACGAGCCGAAACGACGGGTGGCGCTTCGCCACTAGGGCGACGGACTGCAGCACCTGCCGGTGGCCCTTGTAGCGGATGAGGTTCGCCACCATGACCGCCTTCGCGCCCGTCGATTGCCACTGGTCGGGGAGACTTGGCGCCGGCTGCAGCGGAGGCAGGTCGATGCCGTTGGGAATGACGCGCGTACGGTCGGCGCTCAGTCCCTCTTTGGTGATCGCCCAATCGGCCACCGCTTGAGAGTTGCAGATCTGCACGTCGATCACGCGGTTCGCGAGCTTTCCCAACCAGCGCCCGGGTCCGCGGCTCTCGAACGAGGTCAACCCTCGACGGCTCGCGATGATGATCGGAACGCGAACCACCCAGGCGACCAATCCTCCCAATACGTACGCAGCCGGGAGATAGCCATGCACCACCTCAGGCCGCCTGGTGCTCAGAGTAAGAACAAGCGCCGCCAGAATTCGCAACGCGAGCACAGCTCGACCGCCCGGGAATCGGCGCTGCCCTTGCGGCAGCACGGCCCTGATCACTGTCACATCTGGCGCCACCGAGTCCTCCAGTTCCCCGCCCTTCCACAGGCAGACTATGGATGGGCTGAACCGGCTTCGGTCCAGGCCGTTGACCAGTCTTACAAGCTGCGTTTCAGCGCCCCCGATCTCGAGGCTGCCGATGAGGAACACGACCCTCACCGGCAGGGTTCGCGAAGGCACTTACGCGATGTGCTCTGCGAGCGCGGAGATGTCGACCCGCTTGAAAATCGCGGGATCGAAGGCGCCCATCTTCCGCCGCTTGGCTGCTTCATACGCCCGCTGCACAGGTGATGGCGCGGCTCGCCACACCAGGCCCTTGACCCGGCCCTTCGGTCCGAACTCATCGGCGGCGGCCTTAGGCAGCTCATGAGCGCGCCAGCGTCTTACATAGTCACTCTGCTGTGGAACGAACTGCGATAAGTCCAGCAGCTCGACGCGTTGGGCCACGACGACCTGCTGAGTCCGGAAACGGTTCATCCACTGGATGCGGGCCCCGACGGTCTGTGGATCGGGGATCGAATACCACCTGGGAGTTTGGCGCAGCTCGACAATGAACGCCGCCCGCATTCGGAACCCGGCCTCGGAGGACAGCGTCCTGAAGGCAAGCTCTGGCGAGAATTGATAGAACGCATGCCCCGGCCAGTTGTTCGCGGGCGAGCTGGCGATATAGTGACCGCCCAGCTCGACCAGGTCGAGGCAAGACCTAAGCGCCGTGGCGATGTCGAATACGTGCTCCAGCGTCCCTCCATCGAAAACCACGCTGAAACGCCGTCGCAGATCTTGCGGGAGAGGCCGATTGAAGTCGGCGATGATGGTGGCGCCTTCGAAATCCGACGCGTCGATCGAGTCTACCGAGGTGGCGCCCAGGCGGCGAAAAAAGGGTTCGGAATAGGAAGCACCCGCGAGCTCCTGGCGGCCGAACATGAGCGTTCGGGTGAAATCGACCCCGCGCCGCGCACAAGCCTCGAGAAGGCGCTGCGCGGTTGCGTCAATCATTCAACTGCTTCGTTGCCGCGAGGGTCGCGTCGCTCGGAGGTACCGTCAACCGCTGGTATCCTACCGCCCGTGACCGCACGGTTCGTCTCGACCGTCGAGTCGGAGTTGGCCCGGTCCGGGCTGCAAGCATCACCGCCCGGGGCGCTTCGCGTGCTGGCCGTGGTCGGCAGCCTCTGGTTGGGCGGCGCGGAAGCCCAGGTAGCACGAGTTGCAGTCGCAATCCGGAAGTTCGGGGTTGATATGGAGATCTGCGCGCTCGAGAGGGAAGGGCCGCACCTAAAAGACCTCGAGGAACGTGGGATCGTCGTACACGGCACGCCGTATCCCACCCGCACGTACCGGTCCGACACCATGACCCTGCTCCGGACCGTGAATACCATCCGCCAGATCGTTCGCTCTGGGAATTTCGACGTGGTGCATACGCACTTGTTCTGGGCCGATGTGCTCGGAGTAGCCGGCGCGCGGTTGGCCGGCTGCCCCAGGGTCATCGTCAGCCGCCTGGCTCTTCATGGTTGGACGCACGGGCCGCAGATCGGCTTCCACTGGCTGGAGCAACTCAGCAACCTGTTCGCGCACGAGCTGATCGCAAACGGCGATTCGGTCATGGTCAGCGCCGAGCGCCACGAGCGGTTCCTCCCTGCTCGGCGCACGGTCATTCGTAGCGGGGTCGAGTTCGGGAGGTATCCCGAAGCTCGGCGCGGACTCAATGGACCGCTCCGCATGATTCACGTTGGCGCATTACAGCCACGCAAGGGCCAGGAGTATGCCATCGGGGCCGTGGCGCTACTGCGAGACGCGGGGATTCAGACGACCCTGACGCTGGTTGGTTCCGGGTCCGACGAAGCGATGCTTCGCCAAAAGGTTGCCGACGCAGGCCTCGAAGAGGTTGTGACCTTTGCCGGCCCGCAAGCGGATCCAAGGGGCCTCCTGACAGGTGCTGATCTGTTCGTATTCCCCTCGCGCCAGGAGGGCTTTGCCATCGCCCTTCTCGAAGCCATGGCACACGGTCTGCCAGTGGTAGCCACCGCCGTGGGCGGGAATTCGGAGGCGCTGGTCGACGGCAAGGGTGGGCGCCTGGTGCCGCCGCAGGATGTGCCCGCGCTAGCTGCGGCGATTGCGGAGCTGGCGCGCGACCGATCCAAGCTAGCCGAGATGGGCCGCTTCAATCGGGCAAGGGTCGCCAATGAGTTCAGTCTCGAGGCGACCGTACGCCAGCTGGCGAAGTGGTATCTGAGTGGACCGTCGCGGCCGGACCCGTCCGTCGGGTGACCAGCTGATGGAATGGAAGGGCCTGCCGGTCACCGTCACGGGAGGTCGCGGCTTTCTGGGCAAGGTTCTCGCGCGCATGATCACCGAGGCCGGCGCCGAGGTCTCGACGTTCCCGAGCCACGAGTACGACCTGACCCGACAAGCCGACGTCGCGCGAATGTACAAGGATCTGAAGCCGGAGATCGTGATCCACCTTGCCGCCCGCGTCGGAGGCATCGGCGCCAACCGCGACAATCCCGGCAGTTTTTTCTACGCCAACGCGATGATGGGCATCGAGCTCATCGAGCAAGCCCGCAAGAACGGGTTGCACAAGTTCGTGCAGATAGGCACGGTCTGCTCCTACCCGAAGTTCACGCCGGTCCCATTCTCGGAAGACGACCTCTGGGACGGATACCCTGAGGAGACCAACGCTCCCTATGGCCTGGCCAAGAAGATGTTGCTGGTTCAGGCTCAAGCCTATCGGGAGCAGTACGGCCTCGACGCCATCTACGTCATCCCCGTCAACCTCTACGGACCTGGAGACAACTTCGACCCCAGCAGCTCACACGTGATCCCGGCGCTGATCCGAAAGTGCGTACTGGCGATGCAGGCTGGCGCACCGTCCGTGGAGGTTTGGGGGACGGGCACTCCGACGCGCGAGTTTCTGTATGTCGACGACGCTGCTCGGGGGATCAAGCTGGCGACGGAGCTTTACGACAAGCCGGAGCCGGTCAACCTCGGCAGCTCTGAAGAGATCTCGATCAAGGACCTGGCCCAGCTGATCGCCGAGCTGGTTGGCTTTGAGGGCGAGATCGTCTTCGACGCGACCAAGCCCGATGGCCAGCCTCGACGGAAGTTGAACGTCGAGCGCGCCCGGCGGGAATTTGGTTTTGCCTCAGAGGTGCCTTTCCGAGTGGGTCTCCAGCGCACGATCGACTGGTTCAAGTCGAGGACCGAAGCGTCTCCTGTGGCTTCATGACCTTGTGAGGGTCGAGGCCCTCGGCCTTCAGGTCCGCCTCTACCATCAACCGCACCAGCTCGGCAAACGAAACCGCCGGCCTCCAACCGAGCACCTCGCGGGCCTTGGTCGAGTCACCGAGCAGCGTGTCGACCTCCGCCGGACGTAGATAGGCGCGGTCGATTCGAACGTACTTCTCCCAATCCAGACCAACCAGGCGAAAGGCGAGCTCTGCGAACTCGCGCACCGAATGCTGCTGGCCGGTCGAGAACACCAGGTCCATCGGCGCGGATTGCTGCAGCATCATCCACATGGCTCGGACGTAGTCGGGCGCATAACCCCAGTCCCTCTTCGCGTCGAGGTTTCCGAGGTATACGGCGTCCTGACGGCCGGCGGCGATGCGTGCTACGGCGCGGGTGACCTTGCGCGTTACGAAGGTCTCGCCTCGGCGCGGCGATTCGTGGTTGAACAGGATGCCGTTGGAGGCGAACATGCCGTACGCCTCGCGGTAGTTGACGACGATCCAGTAGGCAAAGATCTTCGAGACGCCGTACGGACTGCGGGGGTGGAACGGGGTCTTTTCGTTCTGGGGCGGCGGCGCGCTGCCGAACAGTTCTGACGTCGACGCCTGGTACAGGCGAATGGATGGATCGCAGTGAGATATGGCTTCGAGCAGTCGCAGAGTGCCCAGCGCATCTACGTCACTCGTGTACTCAGGAGCCTCGAAGCTCACCTTGACGTGACTCTGGGCAGCGAGGTTGTAGACCTCGCGCGGCCGTACTTCGTCGATGAGCCGCGCCAGGTGCGCGGAGTCGGACATGTCGCCGTGGTGCAGGATCAAGCGGCGATCGGGCACATGCGGATCCTCGTAGAGATGATCGATGCGCCCGGTGTTGATCGATGACGACCTACGGATGAGTCCGTGCACCTCGTAGCCTTTTTCCAACAGGAGCTCGGCCAGGTAGGAGCCATCCTGGCCGGTGATCCCGGTTATCAAGGCACGCGATCGATCGGGCATTTCCCGAAGTCTATCGATCGAACCGGGATGACGGAGCTTGCTGACGGGCGGCCCTCAGTCGCTCGGCGTTCGAGTGCTGGTAGCCTGATCACTCGCCCGATATTGGGCAACGACGTGCTCGACTCCCTGATCGAGAGTCACGCGAGGCCGCCATCCGAGAACCCTTTCGACCAGGGAGATGTCGGCCACAAAATCCCCGGTCTCAACACCCGCTGCGTCGGGAGGCCAATCTAAGAACCGGACGCTGCCGATGCCTGCCGCTTGAATCACGAGCTCCGCCATGTGGTGGAACGAAACACCCCTTCCGCTGCCAATGTTGAATGTCATGCCGTTGGCTTCTGGTCTGGCGCCGGCCAGCAGAAAGGCGTTGATCACGTCATCGACATGAACGTAATCCCGGATCTGCGTCCCCTGGCCGTAGACCGGCAGGTCGAGCCCATTCACCGCGCGATGGATGAACCAGTTGACGATTCCGTAACGATTCTGCTCGGATCGCTGGAAAGGTCCGTAAGGATTGCTTATGCGGAGTACGACCGCATCGATTCGGCCACGCCGATCGTAAAGCATGTGGTAATTCTCAGCAGCCAGTTTGTGAACTCCGTAAATCGACAGCGGACCGGTCGCCGCAGATTCGTTGACCGGCAGGTCTGTGGTCGGCTTGTACACGAGGCGAGAGCTGGGAAAGACAACCTTCAATGGCGTAGTCACCTCGCTGCACGCCTGAAGGAAGGTCAACTGGCCACGCACGTTGGTGTCCAGATCCTCAAAGGGCGAGCTGTTGCTGGCGATCGCCCCAGCACGACCAGCGAAGTTGAAGACCACCTCACAGCCATCCAGCGCCTGTCGTACGGCATCCGTATCGCGAATATCGCCCTCTATGCAATCAACGCCCTCGAGAAGGCCCGTCCCCAGACTCGCCACGCTAGGCCCGGCGTGGCCGAGGACACGGACTACGGCACGGTGGCCAACCAGGTGGGTGATGAGATTCAGCCCAAGGAAGCCGAAACCTCCCGTGACAAGGACTCGTCGGCCTGAATAGAACTCGCTGTCGTCGCTCACCTGCACACTCGCGTATCAGTGTGGCCTACGAACGTGGTCTGGTGAAAGCATGGTTTCGCCAACCGATAGATTCCCCGTCGTGGCTCTGCGAGAGCTCCCCAGCCGCGCTCTATATGAAGGACACGACCGTGCCGGTGCGCGGTCTGTCCTCTACGCGATCGGACTGACGGCCGAGGACCTCGAGAAGCCCTTTGTCGGGGTCTCCAACTGCTGGCTCGAGACCATGGCTTCCAACTTCGGGCTGCGCAAGCTTGCGGTTCCGATCAAAGCAGGGATCCGAGCCGCCGGCGCCAATCTGATGGAGTTCAACACCATCGCGATCTCCGGCGGCATCACGATGGGCAGCGAGGGGATGAAGACCTCACTGGTGAGCCCACTTTGATGCTCCTTCAAGTCAGACGCATCACCTAGCCTGAAGTTAGCACGGGGCGGGTATCTCTCCGATCGGAACGTCGGCTTGGGGCCGGCGACCTGGCGAATACCGTCGCCTAGAATGGGCGCGATGTGCGGGATCGCCGGCGTTCTCAGTTGGGAGCGCCCCCCTGAGATTTCGTCCCTCCAAATGATGACCGACGCTCTCCGCCATCGGGGACCGGATGCAGATGGGATCGTGGCAGTCGGACCTGTGGCGCTCGGACATCGGAGGCTCTCCATAATCGACGTCAGCTCGGCAAGCAACCAGCCGATGCGCGACGAGAGCGGGCGGTACTGGATCGTTTTCAATGGCGAGATCTACAACTATCGGGAACTGCGCCAGGAGCTGGTGTCGCACGGTGCCGAATTCCTCACCCGCAGCGATACCGAAGTCATCCTCGAGGCCTACAAACGGTGGGGAGAACGGTGCACCGAGCGACTCAACGGAATGTTCGCGTTTGCGGTTTGGGACGAGCCCCAGCGTAGGCTCTTCCTGGCTCGCGACAGGCTGGGCAAGAAGCCACTCTACTACCACCCACTAGGTGACAGCGGGATCGTCTTTGCGTCGGAGCTGAAAGCCCTGCGGCTCCACCCGGCAGTCGGAAGCTCTATCAATGCGGTCGCGCTCGGCCAGTACCTCTCGCTCAACTACACGCTCACGTCGGAGTGCATCCTTGATGGAGTTCGCAAGCTGTCCGCCGGCCACAGCATCGTCATCAATGAGTCTGGGATCGGGCAGCCCGTCAGCTACTGGGACCTGGCCTCCTTCTTCACGCAAAAACGAGAGTGGTCTTCCGAGGCTGACGCGGCTGAGGAGTTGGCGGCTCTGATCGATGACTCGGTGCGCCTGCGGCTGATTTCGGACGTCCCGCTGGGCGCCTTCCTGTCGGGCGGCATCGACTCGGCAACCATCGTGGCCTCGATGTGCCGCCAGCGCTCGCCGGAAGAAAACATCACATTCAGCATCGATTTCCGGGAGGAGGGCTACTCGGAGCGGGACGAAGCGCGCGCGATGGCTCACCACCTCGGGGTCGAGCACCATGATCGAACCGTCGACGTCGACATGGCCGGGTCGCTGGCCAAAGTCGTCCGCGCCGCCGACGAGCCCTTTGCCGACACGTCGATGGTACCCACCTACCACCTGGCCGAGTTTGCGCGCGAGAAGGTGACGGTTTGTCTGTCCGGCGACGGTGGAGACGAGATCTTCGCCGGGTATGAAACCTACGTCGCCGACCGCATACACCATGCGACGAGCTGGCTTCCGTCACCCATGATCCGCGCTGCTGAGCGGGCAGTCGCCGCCGCCTGGCCGGTGACTTTCGACAAAGTGAGTTTCGACTTCAAGCTCCGCAGGTTTCTGGCCGGACATGGCTCGGATCAACGACGAGCCCACTACTCGTGGCGCGAGATCTTTAGCGCCGAGGAGAAGCGCGCGTTGTTACGCCCAGACCGGCTTGACGCCGACGCGGACCCATTTGTCGATTTCTCGGCTCGCTTCGATGAGGTCGGCGGCTGCCACTACCTCGACCAGGCCATGTATGTCGACGTCAAGACCTGGCTCGTCGACGACATCATGGTCAAGGTCGACCGCGCGACCATGGCGCATTCGCTGGAGGCGCGGGCACCTCTGCTCGACCACCGCCTGGTCGAGTTTGCGGCTGCGCTCCCGGTCGATTGGAAGCTGCACCGGCTGCGCAAGAAGCACCTGCTCAAGCGAAGCCAGCGACAGCGCTTGCCGAAGGGCGTCCTGGACAGACGCAAACAAGGATTCAACGCTCCGATGGCGCACTGGCTGAACGGCGGTCTAGGTGGTCTGGCCAAGGAGGTCACGACCGATCCCAGCCTGGGTGCGTGGTTTCAGCCTGCGGCCGTCGATCGGCTGTGGCGCGATCACAACACTCGATCGGTGGACAACGGACTCAAGCTGTTCAGCCTCACCTGCCTCGGACTCTGGCTGGACGCGACGCCTTGATGAATCCGGCCCAGCCTTCCTTCCGGCCTACGCCCGAGTGGCGCGAGCAGTGGACGCTCTTCAAGGACTCCGAGCGGTTCTTGTTCGAGGAGTGGATCGCGCCACTCACTATCGAAGACTTCCGTGGCAAAACCGTGCTGGAGGCCGGTTGTGGTGGCGGCCAGCACACCTCTTTCATGGCGCCTGTAGCCAAATCCGTCACGGCCGTAGACCTGAACACCGCCGACATCGCCCGCGAGCGTAATCGCGAGTTCCAGAACGTCACCTTCCTTGCTCGCGACATCGCGTCGATGGACCTCGGACAACAGTTCGATGTGGTCCTTTGCATTGGTGTGATCCACCACACGGACGATCCCGATCGAACCTTTGCAAACCTCTTCAGTCACCTCCGTGCGGGCGGGCGGATGATCGTCTGGACCTACAGCGCCGAGGGCAACGCGATCGTGCGTCACGTGGTCGAACCGGTCCGGAAGGGCCTATTGCGCCATCTTCCGAGGCCGGCGTTGGTGTGGGTCTCGCGCGGGCTTACGGCCGCAATGTATCCGGCCGTCAACACTGTCTACCGAATTTCAGCTCTTGGCTTCTTACCGTATTACGAGTACTTCGGGAACTTCCGGCGCCTCGCATTTTCTCGCAACGTACTGAATGTCTTTGACAAGCTCAATGCTCCCCAGACCCGTTTCACCACGCTAGCCAAGTGCAACGAATGGTTCAACGCCAAAAGCTTCGAGCCTGGCTCTGTCTCGATCCGGCCTTACCGGGGAGTCAGCTACAGCCTCAGTGGCATCAAGCGCCGTGAGTAGCGCTCGGGCTGCAACCGGCGCGCCGGCAGGCCGCATCGCTAAACGAGACGTCCTCGGAGTGTCGGTCGTCATCCCCGCTTACAACGAGGTCGAGGTGATCGCCGACACGATCGAACAGATCTCTGGGATGTTCCGTGAGGCCGGCCTCGAAGCGGTCGACCTGATCGTTGTCGACGACGGGTCGCACGACGATACCGGCAAACTTGCTGAGTCAAGCGGAGCGCGGATGATTCGTCACCCGCACAACGCAGGCTATGGGCGGTCGCTCAAGGATGGCATCATGGCCGCCCGCCACGACACAGTCGTTATCACCGATGCGGATGGGACGTACCCCCTCGACATCATTCCGAAGCTGCTCGACCTCTACGCAAAGGGGTTCGACATGGTGGTCGGCGCCCGCACGGGCACGGCCTACCATGGGCCGTTCGCGAAGCGCGCGATGAGGGTGCTGTTGAAATTCTTGGTGGAGTTCACGTCCGGTCGCAAGGTGCCCGATGTGAACTCGGGGCTTCGAGTGTTCAGTCGCGGCACGATCCAGCCCTACTTTCCGCACCTTTCGGAAGGGTTCAGCTTCACGACCTCGATGACGCTCGCCTACATGATGACCGGCAAGTTCGTGACGTACTTGAGCATCCCGTATTACGAGAGGGTAGGACATACCAAGGTCAAACTTTTCCGCGATTCGCTACGCACACTGCAGTTCATCGTGGAGGCGATCGTCTACTACAACCCAATCAAGATCTTCATCCTGATCAGCCTCATCTGCGGCGTGCTGATGCTGCTGGCTCTCGCCGCAGGGTTCGGATTCCGGATCGTCGGTCTGGAGGTAGTCGGAGCCGGCCTGGGGATCTGCGTGGTCCTCGTCTTCTGCCTCGGGCTGATCGCTGTCCTACTCAAGCAGATAATGGACATCGGCCGGAGATCGTCGGCTGAGTAGTGCAGCCCGCACCGCTCCGCAGCGGCCGTCGACGGCGGAGGCGCTCGGCACCGTCCGCCCGAAACGAGGGGAACCACTGGTTACCGTTGTGGACCGGAGGCTGGCGCTCGGTCTCGCCCTCTTCTTCGCCGCCGCGGCGCTGGTTCGCGACACAGTCCTCCTCAAAGCGTTCGCGTTCTACGTAGCATTTGACAGCCTCGGATATCTGATCGGGGATCCACTCCGCTCACGGCCGTATCCGATCCTCGCCTGGCTGACCGACGCTGCGGATCACCCGCTCAACCTGGTTTATCTGCAGATCGTACTGGGCGCACTCGCAATCGGCCTTCTGGTGTACATCGTGGCTCGCCGCAATCCTTGGCTGGCGGTCTTGCTCGGCCTGCTATTGAGCCTTGACACAGTCTGGTCGTTATCGAACCGGACCCTCCTCGCTGATGGACCGTTCACGAGCTTCGCGGTCATCTCGCTCGCGATTCTGGTTCACCAGTACGAAACCCGTGAGCAGGTTTCCCGGGGGGCTCTCGTCGCGTCAGGAGTGGTATTCGCCTGGACCTGCACCATCCGGCCGTCCAACCTCTACCTGCTAGCTCCGATCGTGGTTGCCTATCTCATCTTCACCCGGTCGGCTCGCAAAGTGGCGTGGCTCGCGGGCGGGATGGCAATCCTCCTGCTCGCCACCAGTTCCTTGACCTGGCACCAGACCGGGCACTTCCGCGTCAGCGGGGGAACCGGCTATTACGTCGCATTTCCACTTTTTTCCTACCAACTCTTCGACGCCCGCAACGGCCCCCAGTCTCTTAGGATCGATCGAACGCTGAGGTCCTGCGACCCGAGCGTCGATTACACCAGGGTGAACATCTTCACCAGCAACCACTACCTGTGGGGCGACTTCTTCCCTTGCCTCCAGCACCACGGTTGGAGCTTCGATGAGATCGACTCCGGATTCACGCAGGCTTACCTCGAAGGCATCCGGACCAGGCCCGGCGCCTTTCTCTACGACTGGCTCGGCTGGACGTCAATCGGGATTGGCTACACGACCGGGACGATTCTCGATTCGGGACCGAGCAGCTGTGACGCCAACAGCTTCAAGTTCTGCGATCAATTGCTCGCCGAGTATCGTCAGGCGCCGCCGGGCATACAGTCTGCGGCCGGGTCTTGGGAGCAGGCCTCCGATCGGCCCATTGCCATTCTCAGTCAGGTGTACCTGATCCCGTTCGACGCGACCTTGCCGGCAGCCACCACCGACTCCTATACCGTGATGCATCTCCACTCGCTCTCGAGTGGGTACGTGGCCGCTGTCATTCTGATCTGGCTCGCCATGCTAGTCCTGCTCTGGTTTCGAACCCGCGGGTCTGCGCGCGTGCTCGGCCTCGCCGCGGCGTGCGCTGTCGGCTACGTCTGCATCACAGTGCCGGGGGGCCACGTGTTCCTACCGCGCTACATCAGCGTCTTGGGGCCGATTTACGCCGTCCTTTCGGCGCTCATCATCCTGATCCTGGTGAGGACCGCCGCCAACCTCGCCGTGCGGGTCGGCCCCCGCAGAGCGTTGGCGTTGGCAGCCGGGTCGGCGGCACTCGGGTTGGGTCTGTTCCTTTTGGTTCCTCGGTCATTGATCGAACACACCGTTCCCGAGCCAACCCAGCACCTAGCCATCACCGGGCCCTTTGTGCATGACGCCGGCAACGCGTTTGAGGCCTCACTGCCCGACCTTGCCCCCTACTCCGATTCCGCTACTTCGCAGCAGTCGAACCTGAGACTCTACGAAGACGGGCGGCAGTTAGGGCCGGCCCATTCGGTGCAATTGGACATTCGCGATCTCGGACGGGGACGCTTCAGTCACTTGGGCGCTGTGGTGATCTTCTCGGCCTCCGACAACTCGGATCCCAATACAAACGGCCGGCGGTACACCGTGGATTACATACCCCCACTCTCCTGGCGACGCGGGCTTCTCGCATGGGGGCTTGCTGCCGGGGTGCCAGGGGTTTTGGCGATGATCGGATTGGGGTGGCGCCGGAGACGCGGGCCGGCACCGGCCCAGCAATCGCGCTGGTGGCCATGGTCCCAGGCCCTTGAGTAAATCCCGTGTTTGATAAAGGCGTCCCTCCCCAGGGAGCGGCCACGTTCGGTTCCGCGATGGAGGGCGCGAACCGCTACAACCGCTGGATCGTCAGCGCCTTCCGGCCTTATGTGGGGCGAGAGCTGCTGGAGGTTGGCATCGGACACGGCGGTTTCCGAGCCCTCCTCGCCACTCCCGGCTATGTCGGCGCCGACATTGATGCTGAGCTGGTTCTGCACGCGCGCGCGGCCGTTCCGAACGTCGACCTGGTTGTCGCCGACGTCGCAGCCCCGGGTTTCGGCAACGCACTCGGAGGCCGCCGCTTCGACACCGTCCTTTGTGTAAACGTGCTTGAACACGTCCGCCAACAGGAGGCGGGACTAGCCAACATGATGGCGGCGCTCAATCCGGGCGGGCACCTCCTTCTTTTCGTGCCTGCGTTCAGTGCGCTCTACAACGACCTCGACCGGCTGGCCGGGCACGTGCGCCGATACCGCAAGGCAGAGGTTCGCCAGCTGCTTGTCGATGCTGGGGCCCACGTGGTCACGTCGGAATACTTCAACGCGGTCGGCGCGATCGGCTGGTGGGCGAACCGCTTCCTGTCCCACGAGACTCTGGAGTCCGGGGCCGTCGACGGCCAGGTCCGGTTCTTTGACCGGTGGGTGCTGCCCATTTCGCGTGCGATCAACCCGGTGACTCGTCACTTCTTCGGGCAGTCCGTCCTCGCGGTCGCCCGTAAATCGCCGTCGACGAGGGCCGAATAGTCCGCGATAGACTTCCCCATCGTGCCCCCACGCGAGCTCCCCAGCCGCGCCCTATATGAGGGACGCGACCGTGCCGGTGCGCGGTCCTTCCTCTACGCGATCGGGCTGACCCCCGAGGATCTCAATAAGCCCTTCGTCGGCGTCTCCAACTGCTGGCTCGAGACCATGCCCTGCAACTTCGGGCTGCGCGAGCTGGCCGTTCCGATCAAGGCGGGGATCCGAGCCGCCGGGGCCAATCCCATGGAGTTCAACACCATCGCCATCTCCGACGGCATCACGATGGGCAGCGAGGGGATGAAGACCTCGCTCGTCAGCCGCGAGGTCATCGCCGACTCGATCGAGCTCGTGGGTCGCGGGCACCAGTTCGACGCGATGTGCGCCATCTGCGCCTGCGACAAGACGATCCCGGCTTCGGCAATCGCGCTCATCCGGCTCGACCGCCCGGGCATCCTGCTGTATGGCGGCTCGATCATGCCGGGGCGATTTCGCGGCCGAGACGTGGCGGTGGGCGAGGTCTACGAGGCCATCGGCGCGGTCGCCGCGGGCAGAATGAGCGAGGCGGATCTCACCGAGCTCGAGATGGTTGCGTGTCCTGGCGCTGGTGCGTGCGGAGGCCAGTACACCGCGAACACCATGTCGATGTTGATGGAGATCATCGGCCTCTCCCCGTTTGGCTTCAATTCCATCCCCGCGATGGACCCCGACAAGCCTCGCGCGGCCGAGGCCGCTGGCCGCCTGATGCTGTCGGTGCTGGATCAGGACCTCCGGCCTTCGCGCATCCTGACGCGGCGCGCGTTCGACAACGCCATCGCGGGGGTGGCTGCGAGCGGCGGCTCCACGAACGCGGTGTTGCACCTGCTGGCCATGGCGCGAGAGGTGGGCGTCGAGCTCCACATCGACGACATCGACCGCATCAGCCGGCGCACTCCGTTGCTGTGCGACCTCAAGCCAGGCGGCCGCTTCGCCGCGGTCGAGCTGCATCGCGCTGGAGGCATCGGCGTGCTGACGAAGCGATTGATCGAGGGTGGCTTCGTCGACGGCGATGCGCTCACGGTCACCGGCCGGACGTTGGGCGAAGAGTGCGAATCGGTGAAAGAGACGGCCGGGCAGGAGGTTGTCGCGCCGTTGGCTCGACCGCTGCGTCCCGAGGGCGGCCTCGTTGTGCTGCGCGGCTCGCTCGCGCCCGACGGTTCCGTGGTCAAGGTGACCCAGCACACGCCGACCAACCATCGCGGCCCCGCCCGCGTGTTCAACCGAGAAGAGGACGCTTTCGCGGCGGTGGTCGGCGGCAAGATCAAGCCCGGCGATACGGTCGTCATCCGCTACGAAGGCCCGCGCGGCGGCCCGGGTATGCGCGAGATGCTGCAGGTCACGGCGGCGATCGTCGGCGAGGGCCTCGGGGAATCCGTGGCGATGGTCACCGACGGCCGTTTCTCGGGCGCCACGCAGGGCTTCATGATCGGCCACGTCGCGCCGGAGGCTGCGGTGGGCGGTCCTCTGGCGGCGGTTCAGGATGGCGACATCATCGACATCGACGTCGAGAGCCGGCGCCTCAACCTCGACGGGGTCGATGTGGCCGCCCGGCTGAAGGGCTGGTCGGCTCCCGAGCCGAACTACCGCAAAGGCGTGCTGGCGCGGTATGCGCTGCTGGTCGGTTCGGCCTCAGAGGGAGCGATCCTCAAGCCCTAGTTCACTTGACGGCGGGCAGCCAGCTCGAGCGCTGCGCTTCGTACGCCGAGATCGACTTTTGGTGGCGCTCGACCAGACCGATCTCGTCGAGACCCCCCAGCAGGCACTCGCGGGCGAAGGCGTCGATCTCGAATCGGTAGGCGAAACCGTCGCCGCGCACCTCTTGCTTCTCGAGATCGACGGTCACCTCCGCGGTCGGGTCCTCGGAGGCAAGGTCCATGAGGTGGCGCACCTGGCTCTCGGACAGAGTGACCGCGAGCAAGCCGGTCTTGGCGCAGTTCGCGCGGAAGATGTCAGCGAAGCTCGGCGCCACGATGGCGCGGAAGCCCGCGTCGCGAATCGCCCATGGCGCGTGCTCGCGCGACGACCCGCAGCCGAAGTTCGCACCCGCGATCAGCACCGATGCGCCTTCGTGCTCGGGCCTGTTGAGCACGAAGTCCTGCGCCTGCCGCCAGTCATAGAAAAGGAAGGGGCCGTAGCCGGTCCGCTCGATGCGCTTGAGGAACTGCTTCGGAATGATCTGGTCGGTGTCCACGTCCGCCCGGTCCAGGGGCAGCATGCGGCCGCTGACGCGCACAACCGGTTCCATTACAGAAGCTCGCGAACGTCCACCAGGTGGCCGGTCACCGCGGCTGCGGCGGCCATCGGGGGGCTCATCAGGTGAGTGCGGCCGCCGGCGCCCTGCCGGCCCTCGAAGTTGCGGTTGCTGGTCGACGCACATCGCTCGCCCGGCGCCAGGATGTCCGGGTTCATGCCCAGGCACATCGAGCACCCGGCGTTGCGCCACTCGAAACCGGCGGCCTTGAAGATCGCGTCGAGGCCCTCTTCCTCGGCCGCACGTTTGACCGTGGCCGACCCTGGCACCACCATCGCGCGCACCTTCGGATGCACGTGCTTGCCCGCAATCACTTTCGACGCGGCACGCAGGTCCTCGAGGCGCGCGTTTGTGCAGGAGCCGATGAAGACTCTGTCGATGGCGATGTCAGCGAGCGCGGTACCCGGACGCAGGTCCATGTAGCGCAGCGCGCGCATGTCGGTGTCGGTGAGCGGTTCGGGGATCCTGCCGGTCACCGGCGCGACCTGTCCGGGGTTCGTGCCCCACGTGACGTG
>Ga0070708_100000255_pt1 | contig 39941 bp, 32 predicted proteins | sample KBSK5503metaG_FD_65469 | JGI IMG/M metagenome (GOLD analysis project Ga0070708, IMG submission 65469) | Corn, switchgrass and miscanthus rhizosphere microbial communities from Kellogg Biological Station, Michigan, USA - KBS K5-50-3 metaG | ecosystem: Host-associated > Plants > Roots >... | reverse complement strand
CCGAAGGACGCCCGGGCGAAGCTAAAAGTGGTTTTGGCGGCCCGTCAGTACGCAAAAGACAGCCTTAAGCTCCGGACTAAGGACAGTTTCACGACATATTCGCGCCTAGATCATGACACTTTAGTGTTAGTCGTATCGGCGGCCTATCGAGACACCCTGAAGCCTTACACCTGGTGGTTTCCCATCGTCGGCAGGGTTCCATACAAAGGGTATTTCGACTTCGCGGCGGCGAAAAAAGCGGCCAAGGATCTCTACGACGACAGCCTCGATGTCTACCTCCGGCCGTCCGACGCTTTCAGCACACTCGGTTTCTTCAACGATCCGTTGCTGAACACGACCTTGAAGGGTGATTCGATCGACCTCGCCAACACGGTGATCCACGAACTGACGCACAACACGTTTTACGCGTCCGGTCAAGTGCCGTTCAACGAGTCCTTTGCGATGTTCGTCGGAGCGCGCGGCTCCGCGGCTTTTTTCAGATCTCGCGGACAGGAAGCGGCGGCGGCCAAGGCCGATGCGGAGTGGGAAGACGACAAGCTGCTGGCGAGGTTCTGGACGCGGGTGATTTCATCGCTCGACTCTGCGTACCGAATGCATCCGTCGGACAAGGCGGCAAGAATCGCCGCTCGTGATACCGTTTATGCACACACGCGGGTCGCGTTGGTGAATGAGGTTGCGCCGCAGCTCAAGACGATCAATCCGATTTATGCGCAGAGAGTGCAATTGAACAACGCGGCACTGCTCGCCCGTCGAGTCTATGCCACTGATCTCGACGTGTTCGATCTCGTTTATGAGAAAGAGGGGCGGGATTTGAAACGGGCGATTGGGCGCATCATTGGGCTGGCGAAGTCGAATCCGAAGCAGCCGTTCGTGGCGCTGAGGCAATGGGTTGGAGTAAGCGGCCCGTAATCTCACGCTGTCTTGTCGGCGAGTAGCCGACGAAAAGAGGTCACTCGCCGCAGCGTAGCACGCCAGACCCTTGACCTGTCCCAGCACCTGGCTAGACTACGCACCTGATAGGCGGGACTGCTACCTCCTCCGTCGTTTTATTTGATCGAGGGTTGGGACCAGACGCCTGCAGTTCAGGACCGTCGGCTGATGGCGGTCACTGATCGCAGAGTGGCAGAGCGACTTCGAGTCGCCGCCCGCTAGCAGTAGTTCCACAAAGCTAGGGGGATCCACGTGATGCCGGCATCAACCGTCCGATTCGGCTCGACATTACATCCACTCCTTCTCCCGCACATCCGTCCGACCTTGCACGACTGCGCGCTTGCGTTGTCGTTGAAAGTGCGACGCGGCAACCCGCCGCGTCGCTATTCCTCACCCGGGGAACTGAATCGGAGGCGGTATGAACCAACATGTACGAAGGTTGTTCCATTCCTGCGCGGCGGTGGCGGCGTTGCTTACGGGCATCGTCTCTACTGTTCGTGCCCAAGACGCGGGGACAATTAGCGGGCGGGTCATCGACGCCGCTTCGAACGCTCCCGTCGCATCGGCGCAAATCCAGGTTGTCGGCACCACGCGCGGTGCCATCACTGGTGACGACGGTCGATATCGAATTGCAGCGATACGCCCCGGGCAATACCAGGTGCGTGCGCTGCGACTCGGCTACCAGGCCTCGAGTCAGACAGTAGATGTAGCGTCGGGCGGAACGGCTGAAGCCAACTTCTCCCTGGCCCAGGCCGCCATCAGCCTCGAACAGGTGGTGACTACTGCGACCGGTGAGCAGGAGCGAAAGCGCGAGATCGGATCCGCGGTCTCGACGCTGCAGCCCCAAGCGGAGCAGGTCGCCAGCGCGCAAAACGTGAGTCAACTGCTCTCGGGCAAAGTACCGGGCGTCGACGTGCAACAGGCCGGCGGAACTGTAGGCACAGCGTCCAGAATCCGCATCCGTGGAGCGGCGTCCATCTCCCTTACCAATGAGCCGCTGATCGTGATCGACGGAATTCGTTTCAACAACAACGTCGGCAATAGCGGCACTACCGGGTCGACGACGATCGGAGTTGGTGGCCAGGTGCCGTCGCGGTTCAATGACATCAACCCCGAAGACGTAGAGACATTCGAAGTTCTGAAGGGTCCTGCGGCGGCGGCCCAGTACGGGACGGCAGCGGCCAATGGAGTGATTCAAATCACCACCAAGCGCGGACGCTCGGGTCGTCCCCGCTGGACGACATACGTCGAGGGCGGAACAATCAGGGATGTCACCGATTATCCAGCGAACTACTTGCGAGTCGCGAACCAAAGAAACGCGAACGGCTCGCGGCGGGCCTGCACGCTCGACAGTCAGACGCGCGCGCTCTGCACGCCGAACCCGGACTCTCTGCTCATTTTCAATCCGCTGGTTTCGTACAGCCCGTTCATCAACGGACATCGCGGAGCCTACGGTGCCAGTGTTGCCGGCGGCAGCGACCAGATTACCTACTACGTCTCGGGCAATTTCGATCGTGAGCAGGGAGTTTTTGAGATCAGTCAGGACCAGCGCGCGTCGGGGCGGGCGAACCTGTCGGTGCAGCTGCGTGACAACTGGAACGTGCAGCTCGGAACGAGCTATCTGGCTGCACACACGCGGCTCCCGCAGAACGACAACAACGTCCTCGGCATCGTATCCTCGGGCCTGCTCGGCAACGCGTTCGACGATTCAGTCGCCCACGGATACCTGAGTGGCCAGATCCCGCAGGCGATCTACGCGATCAACACGCACCAGGATGTGAATCGGTTCGAAAACACGGTGAACACTTCCTATCAGCCGCTCTCGTGGCTGACCGCCACCGCTGTCGCCGGACTGGACTACCTGAATCGTTACGACAACGAAGTAGTTCCACCTAACAAGGTATTTTTTGGATCGCTGCCTGACGGCCAGCGGACATCCAACCCTTACTCGATTTACAACTACAGCGCGAACGCCACGCTGTCGGCAGCGTTTACGCCCTTCAGCGGTATCAAGTCCACGACGAAAGTGAGCGGACTGTTCAATAAGGAGCTGATTCGCGGCACCCAGGCGTTCGGCGCCAAGCTGCTCTCCGGCACGACATCGTTGAGCGGAACCACAGCGCGGTTTGCGGTCGCGGAGACGAACACGGACAACAAGACCGCCAGTCGGCTACTCAGAGAAGATCTCTCGTTCAGAGATCGCGTTTTCCTGAGTGGCGCCGTTCGTAACGACAAGAACAGCGCCTTCGGGCAGAATTTCGGCAGCATCAACTATCCATCGGTCACTCTGTCCTGGGTGGTGAACGAAGAGCCGTTCTTCCCGAAGACCAACTTCTTCAATTCGCTGCGTCTCCGCGCCGCGAACGGAAGGTCCGGCCAGAAGCCCAACTTCCGTGACGCGATCACCTTCTTCAACGCCCAGACAGTCACGGTCGGTGGAACTGACCAGGCTGGTATTGTGGTCGGAGGAACCGGCAACCCCAACCTGCGACCGGAGCGTTCGCGGGAAACCGAGATCGGGTTTGACGCCGGCTTCTTCGGCGAGCGTATCGGGCTCGAGCTGACGCACTACAACAAGCGCACAGACGACCTCTTGATCGCGGTTCCGCTGCCGCCATCGCTCGGACTGACGGCGACACAATTCCAGAACCTCGGCACGGTCAACAACAAGGGCAACGAGTATGTGATTACAGCCAAGGTTCTCGATCTGGATAGAGCGGGCTTCGACCTGACTTTCGCCGGCTCTACCAACGACAACAAGCTGCTGTCGCTCGGTAAACTATCGACCGGTGCACCTGTTCCGCCTATCATCGTGAACACTCAGCAGCAGCATCGCGAAGGGCTGCCATTGGGAAGCTATTTCCAGCGTGGCCTCACGTTCAGCGACGCTAACGGGGATGGAATCATCGCGCGGTCGGAAATCACTCTGACCGATACCGCGGTTTTCCTTGGTAATCCGCTGCCGAAGGTGCAGTACTCGATCACGCCGGAGCTGACGCTGATGAAAATCTTCCGCGTTTCGGCGCTTTTCGATCACAAGGGTAAGTACAAGCTGTTCAACAACACACGCAGGTTCCGTTGCAGCTTCGGCAACTGTCAAGAGGCGTACGACCCGAAGGCGCCGCTCGCCGATCAGGCTGCATCGATCGGCATCTCGCTGGGGACGGATGCTGGTTACATCGAGGATGCGTCGTTCACCAAACTGCGCGAGTTGGCGTTCAGCGTGAAGGCGCCGGACTCGTGGGTGAGCGCGTTTGGCGGCCACAACATGGAGTTGACGGTGGCGGGCAGAAATCTTCATACGTGGACGAAGTACACTGGGTTCGATCCGGAGATCAACTCGACTCCCGGCGCGAACTTCAGTACGTCCGACTTCCTGACTCTGCCGCCCACTCGCAACTGGACGATTCGCCTGACGACCAACTTCTGATTCCGACCCCAAATAACGAGAAAACCCAAATGCGATACATAAACTTCATTACCACCGGGCGGTTCGGTCCGATAAGGCTTGCCAGCTTCGTCGGCCTGGCGACCGCTCTGGCGTGCAATACCGACAGGATACTTCAGGTCAGCGATCCTGACGTTGCCAGACCCTCGGCGCTGCAAGGAGTCGCCGCAATACCGACACTACGTGCTGGTGCGATCGGCAACTTCGGCGTCGCCTACAACGGCGGTGCCGCCGACGTCGAGCAGGTTCATTTGTCAGGGCTCCTGACCGATGAATTCATCAACACCGAAACGTTCCCTACTCGTATCGAGATTGACCAGCGGGCAATGAGTCTTTCGAACACGAGTTTGATCGGGACCTTTTTTGATCTGACCCGTGCACGTGCGTCGTCGGAGCTGGCGATCAACGCGTACAAACAATTCGCGACAAAGGCTTCTGACAGTACGGGCTTCCCTGAGATACTGGCGCTTAACGGCTTCGCCTATATCCTGTTTGCCGAGAACTATTGCGGCGCCGTGCCTGTAAGCACCCAGGAAGCAGATGGATCGTTCACATTCGGCGCGCCGGAGTCGACAAATACACTGCTCGACAGCGCGATCTTAAAATTCAATCAGGCGCTCGCCATGCCAGCCGCACCTGCCGGCCCGTTGACCGCGACCTTCAAGAATCTTGCGGCGGTCGGCAAGGCCAGGGCTCTCCTGGATAGTGGCAACTTCGCAGCAGCAGCCGCAGCTGTCGCTGGTGTCCCGACAACCTTCCAATACAACTACCTGCATTCGGAGACGAGCGCCCGCCAGAACAATGGCACCTGGTCGCTCACGCAGAGTGTGGGGCGTTTCGGTGAAGCCGACGCCGAAGCCGGGATCGGGCTGCCATTCGCTTCGGATGGTGATCTGAAACGCACTGGGGGACCGTTGGATCCGCGCGTTCCAGACAGTCTCGCCGCACGTGGCGCGAGTCGCAATCCGAAAGGCTTTGACGGCGCCACCAACCAAATGGTCCAGGCGAAGTACCCACTGCGTTCGTCGCCGATCACAATAGCGGACGGCGTCGAGGCTCGGCTGATCGAAGCGGAAGCCGCGTTAAATGGGGGCGATCCGGTCGGAGCGCTCACCACTCTCAACGCGCTTCGCAGCAACGCGTCGCTGTTAGCTCTACGCGGTTATCCTGCGAATTCGCTGGCACTACTAACGCTGCAGCCGACTACGGCCGGACAGGTCGATCAACTATTCCACGAGCGAGCGTACTGGATGTTCCTGACGTCTCACCGACTGGGAGACCTGCGGCGCCTGATCAGACAGTACAACCGCGCGGTGAACACGGTGTTCCCGAACGGGCTGTACTTCAAGGGCGGCACGTATGGGACCGACGTCAACGTGCCGGTTCCGCAGCAGGAGCAGAACAATCCGAAATACACGCCAGGCTCCTGCAAGCAGAACGTAGCATAAGGGCGAACGCTGACTAAAATCCCGCCGCGATGCATCGCGGCGGGATTTTTTTCTTGCACTTTGCTGCGGGCTGTGGCGTTAGTGGCGGCGCCGTGAGGTGCGCTAGCTACCCTCCGGACGCTTCCCAGGTATGGATATAGATGACGCCGGCTGCTGCGTTCGTCCCCTGGGCGGCGGTGCCAGTTATACCACTCATCAACTCGATGCTAGAGATCGCATCGGCTGGGAGATCACGCAGGGCGGTGAAATCGCTCAGGCGTGCGCCGTCTATCAGAATCATCGGCATGTCGGAGCCCGCCATGTTGATGGTGCTGCGGCCGCGCCGTGTCTTTATGCCGCGGGGCCGCCCGTACCGATCTTCGTAGAAGTCGTAGCGCCGGGCCCGAGCGCGCAGAAAATCCCAGGCGTTGGTGAATCCGGAGCGGGCGATCTGCTCGGCGGTGAACGTCTCCGTGCTATTGGTTGCCAGTTCCCGAGGGGTGCGTGATGGACTCACGCAGGCGCCGAGCAAGGCAGCGGAGAGCACAAGAATGTGCGAACTGTATCGGCGCATCCCACCTCCGCGGAAGCGACCGTCGGCGTTTTCAAGCTACCGCGAGGACCGAGGGGCTGCCAGTGCTACGAGGGGCTGAACCTCGATCTGAGAAGCGCGCGGAGATCGAGTAGCGGTTCCCGCCTTACGTCTTCGACCGGTTTGCCGGCGTTGTCGGAGCTGAGAGCGACGCGCTGCATGTTGTCGCGGACGCCGCGATCGATGAAGCGGCAGAGTTGGTCGAGCGAGTAATTGGCGCCACGCCGCGTTGAATACGCGTTTAGTGGGTACGTCACACTGAGGTGATTGCGCGCTCGAGTCAGCGCGACGTACATCAGGCGACGCTCTTCCTCCGTTTCTTCTTCGTTGTTGAGACTGCGCGCCGAGGGGAACCAGCCGTCGACGGCCCAGATGACGAAAACTGCATCCCACTCTTTGCCTTTGGCGGAGTGAGCGGTGCTGAGAATTAGGGCATCGTTTTCTTCCTTCGTTCCGGTGGCGAGATCCTGCGTTGCCTGGGGCGGCTCCAGCGCCAGCGCCGACAGAAACGTCGCTCGATCCGGGTAGCCGGCGGCGATTATCTGCAGCTGATCGAGGTCCGCCAATCTTGGCTCGACGCGATCGTAACGCTCGCGGAGAATGTTGTCGTACATCAATCTGACCCGGGCGATGTCGGCAGCAGCTTGCGCTTCGTCGAGCACCGGGCCCGAGCGTAGCGAGTCGAGTAGTGCCACGAGCGCCGCGTGCGCTGCTCTGGCGCGCGGCGGCGGATTGTATTTACCGAATGCAGTCGACTCCCAGGCTGCCGCAGCCATGGCGTCGATGGCGGCGCGCGCCGTCGCATCGCCTATTCCTGGCAGCAACAGCAGCAGGCGATACCAGCTCACTTCGTCGCGCGGATTCTCGAGAATTCGGAGAAAAGCGAGGACGTCTTTCACGTGGGCCGCCTCGAGAAACTTGAGTCCGCCCCACTTCTCGAACGGAATCTTCCGATTGGTGAGCTCGATCTCGAGATCGGCCGACATGTAACCGGCGCGAAAGAGAACGGCGATCTCGCTGAGCGGCGTGCCTTCCTCGTGCAGCTCCAGAATTCGATCGACGACGAACTGGGTCTGCTGCTGCTCGTCTCGGGCGGCGACGAGCCATGGTGGCTCACCACCCGTCCGCTCGGTCCAGAGGTTCTTGGTGAATCGCTCGGTAGCCCTCGAGATCATTGTGTTGGTGACGCCGAGGATGGGCTGGGTGGACCGATAGTTCTGCTCGAGCGCGACCATCGTCGCGCCGGGGAACTGCCTGGGGAAATCGAGAATGTTTCTGAAGTTGGCGCCGCGGAACGAGTAAATGCTTTGGGCGTCATCGCCGACGACGGTGATGTTCTTGTGCGCGACGCACATGCCGCGGAGGATGCGCGCCTGCAGCACATTGGTGTCCTGGTACTCGTCGACGAGAATGTGGTCGTAGAGTCCGGAGATTTTCTTTCCCAACTCAGGGGACGCTTCGAGCAGCAAGGCCCAGAAGAGCAGGAGGTCATCGTAGTCGACGAGATTTCGTTCCTGCTTCCGTCTGGTATAATCGGAATAGATCCTGGCAAAATCCTCGAGGTAGTCGACGAACTGAGGGTACGAGTCGCGAACGATGTCGTCGATCGAGATCTCGGTGTTGATGTGCCGGGAGTACACGTACTGGAGCGTCTCTTTTTTCGGGAAGCGCTTCGATTTCGCGGCGTATCCCAGTTGAGCGCGTGAGAGCTGCATCAGGTCGGCGGAGTCACCCTGATCCATGATGGTGAAGTCTTTCGCCAGACCAGCAGCCTGTCCGTAGCGACGCAGCAGTCGGTGAGCGGTGGCGTGGAACGTCCCGCCGTGAACGCGCTTGCTGTTACCGCCCACCAGCCGCTCGGCGCGCGACAGCATTTCCTGCGCAGCGCGGCGCGTGAAAGTCAGCAGCAGAATTCTCTCGGCGGCAACGCCGCGCTCGATCAGGTGCGCGACTCGATATACGAGCGTGCGAGTTTTTCCTGTCCCGGCGCCGGCGATGATCAGCAGCGGGCCGTCGCCGTACGTCGCTGCTGCTGCCTGCTGCGGATTCAGCTCCGACGCAAAATCGCGAACATTCCCCGAAGGCTGAGGGCGTGTCCGAGCGGGGTAGACCTTCAGGTCGTCAATCACGCGACGGTCTCGAGGAGTGTCGAGCGCGACGTCACTACTGCGGTCAAGTCGAACGCTTCGGCGAACTTGGCGCTGACGCGATCCCTGACGTCCTGGATCGAGATGTCGTCGAGCCCCGCCTCACGCGCGATCGACGTCATCACGACGCCGTCGATGCCGCAGGGAATTATCAGATCGAAGAACGAAAGATCGGTGGTGACGTTGAGGGCAAAGCCATGCCACGTCACCCAGTCGCGCGCGTGCACCCCAATCGAGGCGATCTTCTTCCCGCGCGTCCACACGCCCGTGTAGGCGGTGTTACGCTCGCCCGGAATTCCATAGTCGGCGAGCGTATTGATCAGCGCCTCCTCGATTTTTCGCAGGTACCAGTGCAAGTCCTCGCGGTGCCGCTTGAGATCGATGATCGGATAACCAACGAGCTGACCGGGCCCGTGGAACGTGACGTCGCCGCCACGCTCGACCTCGAACAGCTCGACTCCTTTGCTTTTCAGAAATTCGGGTGAGGCAACCAGGTTCCGCTCCTTTGACCCGCGTCCGAGGGTGACAACGGGAGGATGCTCGAGCAGGAGCAACACGTCCTGGGGGATCGTGCCGGCGATTCTGTCACGGGCGATGTTGCGCTGCAGCTCGAGAGCCTCTCCGTACTCCAGCCGTCCCAATGGGACGGTCCATAGCTCTCGCTCAGCCACGGCGCGTCACCGGAATCACGCGTCCAGAACCTTACCCATTGAATCGAGAGCGGCCTGGGCGATGGCCTCGGACATGGTCGGGTGGGCGTGGATCGCCAGGTCGATTTCCTCGACTGTGAACTCGTTCTCTCGAGCGACGGCGAGCTCGTGGATCATCTCGGTGGCGTGTGCGCCGATGATGTGGGCGCCGAGTATCTCACCATACTTGGAATCGCGGATGATCTTCACGAAGCCTTCGGTCTCGCCCGAGGTACGGGCGCGACCGTTGGCGGAGAACGGAAACTTACCCACTTTGTAGTCGATCTTCTTCTCCTTCACCTGTGCTTCGGTCATCCCGATTGATGCAACTTCCGGATGACAATACGTCGCGTTGGGGACGTTGCCGTAATTCACTTTGTGGACGTGCTGCTCTCCAGCCAGAAACTCCGCGAAAACCACGCCTTCGCGCATACCCTTGTGGGCCAGCATCGGTGGGCCGGCGACGTCGCCGATGGCATAGATGCCTTTGACCGAGGTCTCCATCCGCTCATTGATCTTGATGAAGCCACGATCGGTCAGCTGAACGCCGAGCTCCTTGATTCCGATGTCTTCGACGACGGGAGCGCGACCGGCGGCGACGAGAACTTTCTCCACCTCGAGCTCCTGCTTCTTGCCGCCGAGGTCGACGCTCATGGTAACGGAGTTCTTGGCGATCTTGACGTTGCTGACCTTGGCGCCGGCGAGAACATCGATTTTCCGCTTCTTGAAGCTTCGCGTCAGCTCGGTGCTGCAATCAGCATCCTCGAGCGGAAGAATTCCCGGCAGGACTTCGATGAGCGTGACCTGGGTTCCAAACGCGGTAAAGACATCGGCGAACTCGCAGCCAACCGCGCCGGCGCCCACGATTGCCATCGTCTTCGGCGCCTTCTCGAGAATGAGCGCCTCGTCGGAAGAGATCACAGTCGACTTATTGAGCTCGAGGCCGATCTGCGGCAGCCCTTTGACGCGTGAGCCGGTGGAGAGGACGATGGCTTTCTTGGCTTCGTGTTTTTCTTCTTTGCCATCGGCTTTCACACTGAGGGCATTCTTACCGACGATTTTTCCAGTGCCTTTGATCCAGGTGATCTTGTTCTTCTTGAACAGGTACTCCACGCCCTTGGAATTCTGATTGCTGACGGCGCGGGAGCGCTTCACGGCTACGCCGTAGTCGAGCTGCACGTCGCCAACAGTGATCCCGAAATCCTTGGCGGAATGGGAGATTTTGGTCGCCAGCGACGCTGATTCGAGCAGCGCCTTCGCCGGAATACAGCCCCAAAGGACGCAGGTGCCACCGAGGCCTTCTTTTTCTACCACGGCGACGGACATTCCGAGTTGAGCGGCGCGAATCGCGCCAACGTAGCCGGCGGGGCCACCGCCAACAAAAATCACATCATAACTTGCCATTTCTTGATTGGTAAAAGTCCGAAGGAAATTTAGTCAGGCGGGCTGCGGACTGCGGGCCGATGCGGACTACCACGTGCGGACCAGGTGCATTGCGGACTGCTGACCAACTTGCGGATTGGGAGACCTACTACGCATTCGGACTAACGGCTCCGAATCGCGCACTGCGAGTACGCAGTCAGATAATGAGCGACAAGGGATTCTCGATATACCTGCGAACAGTCTGCAGGAACTTCGCGCCGGTGGCTCCATCGATCACGCGGTGGTCGCAGCTCATCGTCACACGCATCCGCTGGCGGACCTCGAGCTGGCCGTCGGCCACGATCGGCTTCTCTTCGACACCACCGATGGCAAGAATACCGGCTTCGGGCGGATTGATGATCGCCGTGAACTGATCGATTCCGAACATGCCGAGGTTGGAGACGGAGAAGGTCGAGCCGGTGTACTCCTCCGGCAGCAGCTTGCGCTCACGGGCGCGCTTGGCAAGATCGCGTGCTTTCCCCGAAATGTCCCACAGCGTCATGCGGTCGGCGTCGAACAGCACCGGCGTGATCAGTCCGTCCTCGACTGCCACCGCCATGGCGACGTGAATGCGATTGAAGTGGCGAATCTTGTCGCCGAGCCAGTGGGCATTTACCTCGGGATGCTCGGCGAGAGCAAGCGCGACGGCTCGGATGACGATGTCGTTAAACGAGACTTTGTATTCCTCGCCCATCTCCAAGAGCTGTGTGCGCAGCTCGGCGGCGCGCGTCGCGTCGAACTCGGCGGTGAGGAAGAAAGTCGGAACCGGGCCGTTCGATTCGGCAAGCCGGCGCGCGATTGTCTTCCTGATCTGAGTGAGAGGGACATCCTTGAAATCGCCCTCCGTCGCCAACCTCTCAGCGGCAGCAGAAGGGCCGGCGGCGACGCCGGCTGCTTTAGCGTTCTCGATGTCGCGCTTGACGATGCGGCCACCGGGTCCGGTTCCCTGAATTGCCCCGAGGTGAATTCCTTTTTCGGTGGCGAGTCGGCGGGCGAGCGGCGAGGAGCGCTGGCGGCCGCCGCCAGCTGGCGCCGGACGTGACGCGCCATTGCCGCGTGGTGGCGCGGGCGGAGCGGACGGCGGTCGCGGTGGTGCGGGCGGTGTGGGACGCGGCGGCGCGCTGGGTGCTTGCGTTGGCGCCTTCTGTTGCGGCGGGGCTGGGGCCTCGCTCGGCGCTGATCCAGCTTCTGTTCCTTGAGCTGCCTGTGCCGGTTGCGCCGGAGCTGTGGCGGGCGCTGATGCAGCGCCTGCGGAGGCGACGATCGAATCTATGTTCTCGTCGGCACCGGCGATGACGGCGATCAAGGTTCCGACTGGCGATGCATCGCCCTCGTTGGCAAGGCGTTTACGCAGCACGCCGTCGCCGCGAGCGACGAGCTCCATCACCGCCTTATCGGTCTCGACTTCCGCGAGGACGTCACCGGATTTCACCTGATCGCCCTCGTTCTTATTCCATTTGACGAGGCGGCCCTCTTCCATCGTCGGCGAGAGCGCCTCCATCACCACTTTGGTTGCCATAGCGCGTCAGTCGAGGTACATGACTTTTCTGATCGCCGCGATCGTCTTGCCAGCATCGGGCTTTGCCGCTCTCTCCAGGTTCTTCGCGTAGGGCATCGGCACATCTTCCTGGTGCACACGCAGCACTGGTGCGTCGAGATCGTCGAAGCACTCGCGCTGGATGAAATCGACGACCTGTGACCCCATGCCGCAGATCTCCCAGCCCTCCTCGAGCACCACGGCGCGATTCGTCTTCTGAACGGAGCGTGAAATCGCCTCGACGTCCATTGGTCTCACGGTGCGGAGGTCGACGACATCGATATTGATGCCTTCCTTGGCCAGGTCGTCAGCGACACGCATCGCAACGAGGACCATTTTGCCGTGGGTAATCACAGAGCAGTGATCCCCCTCGCGCTTCAATTCGGCGACTCCGATCGGGATGATGTGCTCTCCCTCGGGCACTTCGCCCTTGACGTTGTAGAGCATCTCGCCCTCGAGGAACACCACCGGGTTGTCGTCGCGAATCGCTGACTTGAGGAGGCCTTTCGCATCGGCAGGTGTGCCGGGCGTGCAGACTTTGAGTCCGGGAATGTGTGCGAGCCAGCTCTCCCACGCTTGGGAGTGCTGTGCGGAGAGCTGCAGCGCGGCGCCGTTGGGGCCGCGGAACACCATCGGCATCTTGTACTGGCCGCCCGACATGTAGTGCATCTTCGCCGCCGCGTTCACGACTTCGTCGAGTGCGAGCAGCGCGAAGTTCCAGGTCATGAATTCGACGATTGGTCTCAGGCCGACCATCGCCGCGCCGACGCCAACGCCGGCGAAGCCGAGCTCGGTAATCGGAGTGTCGACGATGCGCATCGGCCCGAATTCGTCGAGCAATCCCTTGGAGACTTTGTAGGCGCCGTTGTACTGCGCGACTTCTTCTCCCATAAGAAAGACGCGGTCGTCGCGCTGCAGCTCTTCGCGCAGCGCCTGGGTCAGCGCGTCACGGTAGGTGAGTACCGCCATCAGGAGCTCGTGTCCGTGTAGACGTCGGTGTAGAGCTTCTCGAGCGGAGGCTCCGGACTGGCGTCGGCGAAATCCCAGGCGTCCTGGGCAATAGCCTTTGCTTCGTCATCGATCTTGTGCATCTCGCCTTCGGTGAGCTCTCCCGCTTCGTACATCTTGTTGTGCAGGAGTAGGATCGGATCGCGCTTCATGTTCTCTTCCAGCTCGTCCTTGGTGCGGTACGTGCCGCTGACTGCATCCGACATCGAGTGACCCATGAAGCGGTACGTCTTCATCTCGATCAGAGTCGGCCGCTTTTCTTTCCTCGCTCGCTCTATCGCCCGCGTCATGGACTCGCGCACAGCAAAGACATCCTGACCATCGACCGTCTCACCCTCCATGCGATAACCCTTGGCGCGGACGAGCACGTCTTCGTTGGCGGTCGACCGTGAGATCGCAGTACCCATCCCGTAACGGTTGTTCTCGATGATGAAAATCACCGGCAGATCCCACAATGAGGCCATGTTGAGTGCCTCGTGGAAGGCGCCGATGTTGACGGCTGCCTCACCGAAGAAGCAGACACACACCTGGTTGCCCCGACGATATTTGATCGCGAAGCCGACGCCCGCCGCGATTGGAACGTGACTGCCGACAATGCCGTGTCCGCCAAGGAAATTCGTCTGCGAATCGAAGAGGTGCATCGAGCCGCCTTTCCCGCCCGACACTCCGGCGTCGCGCCCGAAAAGTTCGGCCATGATCGCGCGTGGGCTGATGCCGCGGGCGAGCGCCTGACCGTGATCGCGATAGGCGGTAATGACGTAATCGTCGGGACGAATCATCGACATCACGCCGGTCGAGATCGCTTCCTGTCCGATGTACAGGTGACAGAAGCCGCCGATTTTGCCGAGCGCATATGCTTCGGCGCAGCGCTCCTCGAACCTTCGCTGCAAGAGCATCGAGTGGAGCAGCTCGCGCCGCAGTTCGGGAGTGGTGCCGGCGAACTCCTTTGGCGGTTCCTTTCCGGTGCCGTCGGCGCCGTTGTTTCTCGCCGTCGGCTTGTCTTTCGGTTTCTGGGTCACTGGGCGTTTCGTTTCGGTGCTCATACGCCTGCCGCCTGAACCTGCTCCCACGCGTGATAGCTGGAGCGAACGAGCGGTCCTGATTCGACGTGACGGAATCCCATCTCCATTCCAATCTCGTACAGCTCTCTGAATTCCTGAGGAGTGTAATAGCGGTCGAGTGCGATGTGAGCGTCTGAAGGGCGCAGGTACTGGCCGAGTGTGAGGATATCGACGTCGACTTCGCGCAGATCGCGCATGACGGCGATGACTTCTTCCTTGGTCTCGCCCATGCCGAGGATCATGCCGGTCTTGCTCGGAATGTCGGGGGCGACCCGCTTCACGTAGCGGAAGATGTCCATCACCCTCGGGTATCGGCCGCCCGGTCGTGCTTTCTTGTAAAGTCGCGGTACGGTCTCGGTGTTGTGGTTGTAGATCTCCGGACGCGCCTCGAGCACGGTGCGAATACTGTCGTGGTTGCCCTGAAAGTCGGGGACGAGAACCTCGACCGAGCAATCCGGAATTCTCTCGTGGATCAGTCGAATCGTTTCAGCGAAGACCCAGGCGCCGAAATCGGGCAGGTCGTCCCGGTCGACGGATGTGATCACGGCGTGCTTCAGTCCCATCTCGGCGATGGCTTTTGCTACCCGGTGCGGCTCAGCGATGTCGTACTTGGGCGGACGGCCATGGGCAACCGCGCAATAGGCGCAATTTCTGGTGCAGACATCGCCGAGGATCATGAACGTGGCGGTGCCGTGCTCCCAACATTCGCCGACGTTGGGGCAGTGGGCTTCCTCACACACCGAGTGGAGGTCGAGCTCGCGCATCAAGCTCTTAAGCCGCATGTAGTTGGGGCCACCCGGCGCCTTTACCTTGAGCCACGACGGTTTCCGCTCGGGGAGCGGCTCGGCGCGGTGACGCCCCATTATCTGATAAAGTGTATCTGGCATCTGTTGGGGGCTGACGGGGAGGAGAACGTCCGTCGAGCTTAGGGAATCTACATCAAAAACGGTCTGGGCGAAATTGTGACAGGTCGTGGCTAAGTGGTGATTCTGTCACGAGATCGGCGATTAAATCCCCCGTCAGGGGGGCCATCAGTACGCCGTTGCGCGAGTGGCCGCAGGCGTAGATGAGTGAAGGGTGCCTGGGATCCGGTCCGATCATTGGCAGCAAATCGGGAGTTACCGGCCGCAATCCTGCCCACGCGTCAATGGTTTTTGACGAGGCGAGCACCGGACAAATCACCTCGGCGGCGGCGCGCACTTTCTTCACGCCACTCGGGGTCGTGTTGGTGTCGAAGCCGACGTTCTCCATCGTGCTGCCGCCGATGGTTATGCTGCCACGCGGAACGATATAGCCGCTCGGGCCGTAGGCGACGTGGCGGAGTGGTGTGCTGGAGTACGAAACGAGTTGTCCACGCGCAGGCTTGACGTGCTTGGCGAAGCGCGCGCCGCTGATCTTGCCCGCCCACGCGCCGGCGGCGATCACGACCTTTGCCGCCGTGATCTGGCTTCCAGAGTTCATGGTTACGGTGCACGAGGCACCGGCTGGCTTCACCGATCGCACAGCGCCATCGACCTGTTCGACCCACTTCGCACCGGCGCAAAGCCTTCTAAGCGCCTCGAGCAGCACGACGTTGTCGACGGCGCCGTCCTGGGCATTGAACATCGCTCCCAGCGCGTGAGGAAGCGCTGGCTCGAAGTGCTGGAGCTCCTTTGCGTCGAGCCAGCGGGTCGTCGGCAAGGCAGATTTGCGCAGACCCTTGATGCCCTTCTCGCTGAAAGCGACCTGGAGAATTCCCAGTCGGTTGAGAGGGACTTTGATTCCCGTGCGCTCGGCGAGAAACTCGATATAGGACGGGTATCGGTCGCGGGCGGCGATGGTGAACTTGTGCGCCGGGCCGGGGGCTCGTTCGACCGAAGGCGCGAGCATGCCGGCGGCGGCAGGAGACGCCTCGCCCGGGCGGTGCTCGCTGATCAAAGTTACGTCGACCCCGCGCTCGGCAAGGGCGGCGGAGACGGCCAGCCCGATGACGCCGCCGCCGACTACGATTACCTCGGCGCTCAGCTCGGTGACTCCGGTTGTTTGCTCTCGTGAAACAACCGCGAACCCGCTATCGTAGTGATCCCAGACACTGTTTCGGAGAACATCATGTTACGCGCCATTTTCATGATCGGCCTATTCGCCATGCTGGGCCTCTTTGCCGTGGGCATGGTGTTCAAACTCTTTGGTGGGCTGGTCGGTCTTACCTTCTTTCTGGTTGCCCTCGCGATCAAGGTAGTCATCGTCGGAGGGTTGCTGTACTTCGGAATTCGGATTCTGTCGCCAGGGACGGCCGCCCGAATCAGGGAGAGATTCGCTGGAACGAGACTCACTCGGTACTAAGGATTAGAAAGAAAACTGCACCGCTGGTCGCTGTCAGCTTTACAGATAGGAGCTAAGCGCTGCAGGCGACGGGACAGATCACAGGCGTTTTGAGGCGGTGCTTTAGTTTCCTTAACACCAACACGATCTGTCCCGTGGTAGTGAAGCGCCAAGCTCATGGCGCACCGGCTGACAGCGACCAGCGGTGCAGTTCGCTTTTGTAGTTCTGCCTTAGGTCTCCAGTGCCTCAACTACCCCCCAGGTCAGCAACGGCACCATGATCTCATGGTGCCCCGTTATTTCGTAGCCCTTGCCGCTGAACTGGGTGGGACGCTGCACGACGTTCACGCGCGGGCGGTAGTGGCGCTGCATGTCGAGGTCGCAGGTCGTGAAGTTGGTGGGCTTGCCGTCGTTCAGATTGCGCGCGATCGTCAGCGCCTTCAGAAATACCTCTGGCATTATCACGGCGCTGCCGAGGTTGAGAACGACTCCTCCGTCCTGGAGCGCGGGCAACGACGCGGCGAGACGGCGGAAATCGCGATGACTCGTGTCGCCTATCGCTGCTCCGTTGGTTGCCGGATGCTGGTGAATAATCTCAGCGCCCAACGCAGCGTGGACGGTACAGGGAATCCCCAGCCGATACGCCGCCAGCATCACCGAGAGATCACCGTTGGAGAGGGGCAGCTCCTTGAGCGCGCGCGCCAGCGCTTCTCCCATCCCCCAACCGCTCTTCATCCCGATCGTGAAAGCCTGATTCATTCCGCGGCCCGTCTCTTCGGCCATGCCGAAGGTGCCATCGACGAGGCCGCGGGCGACATCCTCCGAGGTTCCACCAAAGCGCGCGATCTCGTAGTCGTGGATCGCTGCGGATCCGTTCATCGCCAGATGGGTGATGACGTGTCGTTTCATCAGATCGATGAGCAGCGGTGCCAGGCCGGTTTTCACGATGTGACCGCCCAGCATCACCACCACTGCTCTTTTCGACTTTGCTGCCGAAGCGATGGCGCTGACGACGCGCAGGAAATCGCGAGCTACTAGTACGTCCGGTAATGACTTGAGGAACGCACCGAAGCTACGGTCTCGTCGATCGATCGGGGGAGGCGACGCGAATTCAGCTGCTGCGACTTTGTTGGGGCGCCGTTCGATGGGAACCGTGCGCACTCTCGACAGATCGACTTCCGCGGGCGGCTCGGCCGCAGAAGGCGGGGGAGCGCTCTTTGATTTTGCCCCGCCGCCGGCGCCCTTGGTCGAGCGCGGACGGGGACCGCGGCTACCGCCTACTGATTCGACGATGGGACGTAGGACTTGAGATAGAGATTCAGCGATCCGAACGAGAGCTTCGACTTCAGCTGCAACATGATGTGCTTGTCATCGTCCGATAGCCACACCTCGGCGTGACCGTTCTCCGAGAAGATGCCCTTCGTCTTGATCACCGGCTGTACGACGATCGCATCGAAGGTTCCGGCGGGAACTTTGACGCGCTCTTTGCGCAACACCTTGATGCGCACCGGATTCCGGTCGGGACGGAAATAGCGGTTGAAGTCGTAGGTCTGGCCGACCTCGAGCGGAATCGTCCTGATGAAATAGAGGAACGATCCGTCATCGAGCGGTTGACTGACCGACTGCTCTTCCTTGTTTGGGGTCTTGGTAGTCTGCACGAAGATCGCGCGTTCGGGATAAATCTCGAATCTGCGCTCCGTGTCCTTTCCACCTTCTTCGAGCTCCTGCACGAATCGCAGCGACGACAGCGTCTCCGCGTCCATCCAGCTCTCGTAGACGTCATTCACGCGGTACATGAAGTTGCCGCCGCGTACCCAGAACGCGGTGTGCCAGACGGGACGGCCTCGCAGGTTGTCGAGGCCAACTACTTCCATGTGCGCGTTGCCGACTCTGAGTATGCCGAACTTGACGTCATACTCCATCCTCTCGCCGACAGTGAACGGAACCTTGGCATACTTGACGCTGGATGCGGCAATGACCGGGGTAGGAGTTGACGGCGCGGACTGCGCTCCCGAATCGCCAAAGGCACACACGGCGAAGGCCGCGACGCCGAGAGTCAACCGCTTCACGTTGCACCGCCGGCCGCGTTGGCGAGCAAGCGCGCTTTGCGGGTGAATCGAAAGAGGTTCAGCGCGTCGGCAACGGGACGGACTCTCGATTCTCTCGTTCTCACGTCGTACCGAGGAGCGAGGTCGACGTTGTCGACTCGCCGCGCAAATGGCCGCGCGCGAAGAAGGAGCTCCAGGTTGGCGGCCCAGCCGCTGCTGGTGACCGTCGGCTCCTCTCCGATCGACTTAACGAGCTCGCGCAATACCGAGATCCGGTACAGCCGGTATGTGGTGAAAGGATCTGCCGCCTCAGTCTTGGGCAAGCCAGCGCGCTGGATCCAGCTGGCGAAGCTGTGCAGTCTGCGTACCGGAGCGGGCGCCTCATTCATCTCCTGCTTCGCGGCGACGATATCGGCCCCACCCTCGAAGCGTTTCACGAGCTCGGGAATGTGCTCGGGCTGGTCGGTGAAATCTGCCTGCATGACGATGAGTGCATCGCGGCGAGCATACCGAGTGCGACGAGAGACCTCACGCACGAGCTTGTCGAGGGCAACGCCGTAACCCTGGCGTCGCTCGCCGCGGAGAATTGTCAGCGGGATGACGTCAGCGTAGGGCTCCAGTGTCTCACGAGTTCCATCGGTGCTGCCATCGTCGTAGACGACGATCTCGTACTCGCGAGAGTAGTCCTGAAAAACTCGTCTGATGCGCCACAGGAGCACACCGACGGTCTGGCCCTCGTTGTAGGTCGGAATACAGATGTAGATCAATTCACTTCCGCAGCTGGGGTGACGACGGGGTGCTCTACAGGCAAGATAGGAGAGGCGGGCAATTACCCGCTACCCCACGATGGCCCTGTTATACACCTCAGCCGTGCGTTCGATCATGCGGAGAGAATCGAATTCGCGTGCCCGCTGTCTCGCACCTTCTGCCAGCATCGCGCGTAGTCCATCGTCGCTGATCAGAGCGGCCGCCGCGCGGACGAAAGCCGTCAGATCACCTGCTGGGACGAGCAGTCCGCTCTTGCCGTCCTCGATCACCTCGGGCAGCCCACCAACGGCGAAAGCAATGGGCGGCACGCCGAGCGCCATCGCGTCGATTACGGAGGTGCCGAGTCCCTCGGAGCGCGCGGGATGCCAGAGAACGTCGAGGCCCGACACTGCGTCGTGAATTTCCTCGACGAATCCCGCGTCAAATCCTTCGACGCCCGACACAGTTGTGCCTCCTTTGCCCTTTCCTCCCAGCAGAACGAGACGGGTCCGTCGGAAAAGCTCGCCAGGAAGACGACGCGCGATTCCGGCCACCATGTCGAGCCCTTTTTCCTGTGTCATCGCGCCGACGATTCCACATATCACTGTGCTGGCCGGCCAGCCGCGCTCGCGGCGCCAGTTGCGAGGACGTTTTACCTGCGGCGCGGGCACTCCTGAGTACACGACCTCGATGCGGTCCGCGGGAACTCCAGCTTTCACCATCACCGTTTTCACCGCCTGGGAGATGGCGATGAACGCATCGACTCCGTGGCGATACTTGAGGCGCACCTGCTTCGGCGGAAAAACGACCCGTCGTGTTACGATGAGACGCGTTTTTCTTTTGCCGATCAGCCCGATTCTGGCAATCGAATGCGATCTTGCATCGTGCGCGTGGACGATGCCGGCGTTCCACTCACTCGCAACTGCTCTCAGCTCGCGCGCCGAGCGGATGTCCCATTCTCCCCTGAGAGTAAGACGATAGGTCGGGAGGCCGGCCTGATCTGCCTTGCGAATGAGCGGTGAGCCCGTAGGCGCGACGATGAGCGTGCGATAGCCGAGGTCACGCAGTCCGGTGGCGAGCAGAAATACCTGACGTTGGCCGCCGCGCCAGCTGCGCCCGGAATCGACGTGAATGATCCGGGGCAGGTCCACTACGCTTCGATCTGCTTCGCGAAAGCCTTGAACAGGCCGCGATCCCACGGCTCGGCCGACTCGGTCATCTCTTCGGGGTGCCACTGCACGCCCATCACCCACCAATCCTCATCGGTTGATTCGATGCCTTCGATGACTCCGTCCGGAGATCGGGCCGTGACGCGCATTCCGTCGGCGACGCGCTTCACCGACTGGTGATGAAAAGAATTGACGGTGACGTGCTCGGCGCCGACGGCCCTGGCGATCAATGAATCCGGCTCGATCTCGACTTCGTGGGTGCGCGAGTTGCGCGCGCCTTCATCGTCGTGATCGATGCTGGTCTCGCATTGCGACGAAATGTCCTGCACCAGCGTGCCGCCGAGGGCGACGTTCAGGATCTGGATGCCGCGGCAGATCGCCAGCACTGGCGTGCCGCGGGCGCGTGCTTCTTCGATCAAAGCTGCCTCGGTCGCATCGCGCGCGGGATTTACCGAGCGTACTTTTTCGTGGCGTTTTTCGCCGTACCGCGCGGGATCGACGTCCTCTCCGCCCGTCAGCACCAGGCCGGCGACGGAATCGAGCACTGACGCAGCGGCTTCGGCATTGGAAAGTGGAGGAACGATGAGTGGTACGAGCCCTGCTCTTTCAAGGGCGGTCACGTAGGCGGCGGTTAACCGGACACGACTGGTATCGCCATCAGGGCGAATGCTAGCGGTAACAGCAACTGTGCAGGCTGGAACCGGCTTGCGCGCGGACGACACGAGTGATCTCTCTTCGACAGGGTACGTTGGCATTGCTGCTCGCCGCCGCGTCGGCGACTAAGGCACAGCCTCAAATTGTGAACACGCTACCCGTCACCTGCAAGGGGGAGCGCATCAGTCGCATCGATATCGACGCGAGCCCGCCGTTCCGGATCAACGGCAATACGATCTGGCAACGCGCGGGACGATTTGCCGCGAAGGAGCACGTGACGACGCGCGAGTCGGTCATCCGGCGCTACCTGGCGCTGCAGTTGGGCGATCGGTGCACGGAGGTGCGACGTGCCGAATCGGAGCGCATCCTGCGCTCGCAGCCTTTCATCGCCGACGCCAGCGTGCTGGCTTACGCCGATGGCAATGGCGGAATCATTCTCAGCGTCTCGACGGTGGACGAAGTCACGCTAATCCTCGGCGCTGGGATCGGCGGCGGCTCCCCGACCGTGCGCGCTCTGTTGCTGGGCGAAGACAATTTGCTGGGCAGTGCGATCCACGCCGATGCCTCCTGGAAAAAAGGCGAGCACTTTCGCGACATCTACGCCGGCAAGTTCGTCGACTACCAATTCCTCGGCCGGCCTTATCAGCTGGTGGCTGAGGGAGGGCGTCGCGAGCTGGGGAGTGACTGGCGGACGGAGCTCAGTCACCCATTTCTCACTGATCTGCAGCGACTCTCGTGGCGAACAACCGCGGGAAACCTGAATGGCTACTTCTATTTCAGGCGGCCGGGCGCAGACCCCGCGGCACTCAAGCTTGCTCGTTCGTACAGCGATATCGGCGGCGTGGTCCGCATCGGGCCGCCCCTTGGTCGACTGGCGCTGGTCGGTGGCTCCGTTTCGTTCGAGGATGAAAACCCGGGGACACAGCCAGTCATCATTAGCGATGCCGGGATCGTACCAGACACGAGCCAGGCGCTGATCAATCGATACACGAAGCATCAGACGGCGCGACTCAATGCGCTTTGGGGGCTGCGCAACATACACTTCGTGCGAGTCAGCGGATTCGATGCCCTCGAAGGAACACAGGATCTCCGCACTGGAGTGCAGGTGGCAACGCTGCTGGGGAAGGGTGTGAGGATACTCCGCGGCAAGGAACGCGACTTCTTCGGCTCGACCGACCTCTACGCGGGCATGGCGTCGACGATCTCGTACGCCGCGGTCGACATCTCCGGCGAAGGTCGTCTCGACGAGGATGGAAAGTGGGACGGGATGCTGGCGCACGGCCGCGGTGCGGTGTACCTCAAACCACTCAATCGACACACGCTGATCTCCGATGTGACCTGGAGCGGCGGGTGGCGGCAGCGGTTTCCCTTTCAGCTCACATTCGCTGATCGCGACGGTGGATTGCCCGGCTTCAGATTCACCGACGTCGGCGGGGCGCGGCGGCTGGTTAGCCGCGTCGAGGATCGGTACCTCGTCGGCCGCTACAAGGACCTCGCCAGCGTGGCAGTCGCCGGGTTCGCCGAAGCGGGGAAAATCTGGGCTGGTGATTCTCCGTTCGGAGTGACCACTCCGCTGTCGGCGTCGCTGGGATTCAGCGTGATGGCGGCGTCGCCGCCCCAGTCCCGTCGCACGATCAGGGCGGATTTCGCGTTGCCCGTCAGAGGCCAGCGCGGTCACGGCTGGGAGGTGCGGCTGATGGCGACCGATTTCACCAGAATTTTCCGTGTCGAGCCGCGAGATATCTTCAACAACCGAGAAAGATCCGTCCCAGCTTCGGTGTTCAGCTGGCCGTAACGTCAGCCTAGCGCTGGCCGGCCGGTACTCCTTTCATCATCCGCCGCACCGCGAAGACGAGCAGTCCGCACACCACTGCCGCAACGAAGAGAGACATCGACGTTTGTCGGAAGAGCGCCGGCATCTGGTCCAGCTTCTCCGGATCGACGTGGCCGCCAACGAGCCCGGCGATGAGATTGCCAATCGCCGAGGCCATGAACCAAACGCCCATCATCTGCCCCTTGAACTTGAAGGGCGCGAGCTTGGTCATCGAGCTGAGTCCCACGGGACTCAGTGACAACTCGCCTATTGTCTGGAAGAAGTAGCTCCACACCAGCCACCACGGGGAGACGCGAATGCTGCCGCCGTTACTGATCACGACATTCGATGCCTGCCACATCACCACGAAGCCAAGGCCGGCGAAGAACAGACCCCAGGCGAATTTCGCCACGCTCGACGGATCTCTACCGCGCCTTCCTAGAGTGATCCACAGCCACGCGAAAACGGGGGCGAGCGCGATCACGAAGACCGAGTTGGCGGCCTGCAGCCATAGCGTCGGCATCTCCCAGCCGAAAACGACGCGATCGGTGTAGTCGCGGGCGAAAAGATTGAGTGACGTCGGCGCCTGCTCGAAGGCCGCCCAGAAAATCGTCGCGAAAACAAACAGCAGGATGATGACGACTACTTGCTTCTTCTCTGCCGCGGTGAGTCCGCCGAGGACGAAGAGGTAGATAAAGTAGAGAAGGGCGAGCGCCAGCATCACCACGCTCATCTTCTCCGCCAGCGAAACCGGATTGATGTGGATGATGCCGGCCATCGTCAGGATCACGAGTAGCGCGATCACGCCGACCCCGATCAGCGCCGACATCTTCACCCGCCGGTGCTCGGCGGGGTCAGTCGACGCCGGCGCAACGCCGATGTCTCCCAGCGTCTTGTCTGCGCGCAAGCGGTAGGTGATGAGGCCGATCAACATGCCGATGCCTGCCGCGCCAAACCCGAGGTGCCAACCCACTTTCTCGCCGAGCACTCCGGTGATGAGCGGCGCCACCAGAGCGCCGATGTTGATGCCCATGTAGAAGATCGAGAAGCCGGCGTCACGTCGTGACGCGCCTTCGGGATACAGATCGCCGACGATCGCCGAGATGTTCGGCTTGAGAAGACCCGTCCCGAGGACGATGAAGATCAACCCGATGAAGAACGCCGAATGCGCGAACACGATTGACAGCGCGATCGACAGGTGACCGAGCGCGATCAGAATTCCGCCGTACCAGATTGCGCGCCGTAGTCCAAGCAGCCTGTCGGCGATCCATCCACCTGGCAGCGACGCGAGGTACACACACGCGGCGTAGATACCGACAATTGACGAGGCGGTGTTTCGCTCGAAGCCGAACCCACCCTGCGCCAGCGCCGCCGTCATAAACAGAACCAGGAGCGGGCGGATGCCGTAGTACGAGAACCGCTCCCACATCTCGGTGAAGAACAGTGTGGAGAGGCCTACGGGGTGTCCGAAAAATGTTCTGCTACTCGCTCCGCGGCCGACCCCGGGAGGGGGCTCATCTAGCGTTACAGTGCCTGCCGAGGGCTGCTTGAACACGTCTCTCGATTCTCTGGCCATGATCGGAAGAGGGAAGAGGGAAGAGGGAAGAGGGAAGAGGACTAGGCGTGCACTGCGGCGAGCGGAAGATACCGCTCAGGTGGATGTACGCCACCAACTTCTTTTTGTTGCTCCCAACTGACGGACGTCGGGGGCTGCTTGATGCAATGGACAAAGTGTCCGGGCGTTTTTTCTTCGAGCGGAGGGACGATCTTCGTACAGGCGACGTCCTTCGCCGGATGGTGACACCGCGGATGAAAAACGCAGCCCGGCGGTGGATTGGCCGGCGACGGTACATCGCCCTGCAGGATGATGCGCTCTTTACGCGCTTTCGGATCGGCGACCGGAACCGCCGAGAGCAATGCCTGTGTGTAGGGCATCAGCGGCTCGCGGTAGAGATCGTCCGCCGTTGCCAGCTCCACGATTTTCCCGAGGTACATGACCGCGACGCGGTCGGCGATATGCTCGACGACCGAGAGATCGTGGGCGATGAACATGTACGTGAGATTGTGCTCGCGCTGCAGATCTTCGAGCAGATTTATCACCTGCGCCTGCACCGACACGTCGAGAGCAGAGACGGGCTCGTCGCACACGATGAATTTCGGCTCGACCGAAAGTGCCCGCGCAATTCCGATGCGCTGCCGTTGTCCGCCGGAGAATTCGTGCGGATAGCGCGTCGCGTACTCGGGGCGGAGGCCGACTTCCTGTAGCAGCTGGCTGACCCGTGCATCCGCGGCAGTGCCCTCGGCCAACTTGTGAATGGTGAGTCCCTCGCGAATTATCGCGCCGACCGTCATGCGCGGGTTCAGCGACGAGACCGGGTCCTGAAAGATGATCTGCATCTCGCGGCGGAGCGCGCGCAAGTCACGCGTCCCCATCGCGCGGACATCGCGGTCCTCGAAATAAATTTCGCCCGACGTCGGCTCGAGCAAACGCAGGATCGTGCGCCCGGTGGTGGTTTTTCCGCACCCGGATTCGCCGACGACGCCCAGCGTCTCGCCGCGGGCAACGTGGAACGACACATCGTTCACCGCTTTGACCGCACCGACTTGGCGCGAGAAAACCCCCTTCCTGATCGGGAATTCCTTTTTCAGGTTGCGCACCGAGACCAGCGGCGCCGTGCCGTTTCCACCCCGCGCAGTGGCGGTCATGCTGCCCCAACTCCCTCCTGCACCACCAGCGGCTGATGCGGATGGTTGCGACGCTCGGGCTCGCGGGCCAAATGGCAGCGTGAGATGTGGCCAGCGCCTACATCGTACAAGGGTGGATGCTCACGCTCCGGTAATTCCCACGAGTACGGGCAGCGCTCTCTGAACCGACACCCGTGCGGCCAATTCGTCGGTGCAGGCACGGTCCCGGGAATCACGTTGAGCCTTTCCTGGTCGTGACCGATGTGCGGCATCGAGTGCATCAACCCTTCGGTGTAGGGATGATGAGGCCGGGCGAAAAGCTCTGTGACGGATGCCTCTTCCACGATCTCACCCGCGTACATCACTATGACTCGCGAAGTCGTCTCGGCGATGACGCCGAGGTCGTGGGTGATCATCAGAATAGACGTCCCGAACTCCTTCTGCAGGTGCACCAGCAGGTCGAGGATCTGTGCCTGGATGGTGACGTCGAGCGCAGTCGTTGGCTCGTCAGCGATTATGAGAGCAGGTTTCATGATCAGCGCCATGGCAATCAGGACACGTTGACGCATTCCGCCCGAGAGCTGATGCGGATACTGCTTTGCCCGTTCTTCAGGAGCGGGAATCCCGGTCAGCGCCAACGTCTCGACCGCGCGCTCCCATGACTTCTTTCTGCCGATCCCGGCGTGGATGCGCGCGACCTCAGCAACCTGATCGCCGACGGTGAACACAGGATTCAGCGCCGACATCGGTTCCTGGAAAATCATCGAGATGCGATTGCCGCGAATGTTGCGCATCTCGTCGTCGGCGAGCGTGACGAGATCCTTGCCCTCGAACTCGATGCGACTTCCCGTTTCGATGCGACCAGGGGGTTGAATCAATCGCAGAATCGAAAGCGCGGTGACCGATTTTCCGCATCCCGATTCTCCGACGATGCCGACGGTCTCTCCCGCTCCGATATCGAACGACACGCCGTCGACCGCCTTTGCTACGCCGCTCTCGGTGTAGAAGTAGGTGCGCAGGTCGCGGATCGAAAGCAGCGGCGAGGCCATCTCAGGACCTCCGCTCGTAAACGTCGCGCATCGCTTCGCCGAGGATGTTGAGCATCATCACCGTCAGCACCATGAACATTCCGGGAAAGAGTGACATCCACCAGAGTCGGGCGACTTGATCGGCACCATCCTGAATGATGTTACCCCAGCTCGCCAGCGGTTGCGGAACGCCAATCCCGAGATACGAGAGTCCGGCTTCAAGCACGATCACGTGCGCCACGCCCAGTGTTGCCGCGACCGCGATCGGCGAGACCAGATTCGGCAGCAGGTGTCTCGCCAGAATTCGCCGCCGACTGGCGCCGAGTGCCTGCGCGGCGGTCACGAATTCCGCGTGTTTCAACGCAAGAACCTGACCCCTGACGATCCGACTCAGCCCGAACCAGCCCGTCAGTCCGAGAAACAAAACGAGTGCGCCGATGGAGAGGTGCGGCCATGCTACCAGGACCCCGAGCATCAACAGCAAGCGAGGAATCGAGAGAAACGCATCGAGGACGCGCATCATGATCGCATCCAGGGTCCCGCCTATGTAACCGGAGACGGCGCCGTACGCCACGCCGAGGGTGAGACTGACGATCGTCGCCAGAATTCCAATCGTCAGTGAGAGACGTGCCCCGTAGATGACCCGGCTCAGAACGTCCCGACTGTAAGGGTCGGTTCCAAACGGGTGTGCGAGCGAAGGAGGAAGATCCTTGAGCGCCACGATGTCCGGCTGCGCAGCAGGATCGTACGGTGCGATGAAGGGAGCCAGCAGGCCCACCAGCATGATCACGCCGAGGACGACCATCGCTATGCGCGAAGACCGCTTGCGCAGAAGGGCACGCAGCGTCAGGCCGAGCGGAGATTCGCGCGGCTGCGCCGGTTTAATGACTGCGGAGTCTGGGATCGGCCCAGGCATAAAGCAGGTCTGCGAGCAAGCTGCCGAGGGTGACCATGATACTGCCGATGATCACTCCACCGACGACCAGAGGGTAATCGCGGGTGCCGATCGCATTCACCACCGCGTAGCCCATGCCGGGCCAGGCGAAAATTCGCTCGATGAAGAAAGCGCCGGTGAGAAGCGCGGGAAAGGAAAGACCGATGAGAGTGATGATCGGCAGCAGCGCGTTGCGCAGCGCGTGACGGCGCAGGATCTCCTTTTCCGTCAAACCCTTGAGACGCGCGGTGCGGATGTAATCGGCGGGGAGAACGTCGAGGAGTGCTGCCCGCTGATATCGCGCCACCGACGCCGATGCGAGCAGTGTGAGTGTGAGCGCGGGAAGCAGGAGGTGCTCGAGACGATCCAGGATGCGGCCGCCCAGGCCCAGGTATTCGTGCATCACGGGATCGACGGCGCCGCCGACGGGAAAAATCGGCAGCCAGTAGGTGAGAGCCAGCAACGCCAGAATCGCCAGCCAGAAATCCGGCATCGAGAAAAAGAGCAGGGAGATGCCGCTCAGGACGTTGTCGGTGATCGAGCCGCGTCTCGCCACTTGCACCAGTGCGACGATGATGCCGAGTGCAAAGCTGGCGACGAGCGCGACTCCCATCAGCAGCAGCGTATTCGGCAGAGCAGCGGCGAGGACTTCGCGCACGGGACGATCGTGCGAGAACGACCAGCCCATCTCGCCGCGGGCGAGGGCGCCGATGTAGCGAACGAATTGCTCCGGTAGCGGACGATCGAGACCGTATTGCGCGCGCAGCGTCTCGCGCACCTTCTCGCTGACGTTCGGATTGTCGAGCACCGCACTGAACGGATCGCCCGGCGCGAGATGAATCAGCGCGAAGGTGATCGCGGCGACGATCGCCACGATTACCGCGGCCTGGCCGAGCCGTCGCGCGATAAAGCGGATCACCCGCTAGGGAGTTTTCTGGCCCGTCCCGCTCGGTTGCGCGGGAGGAGCAGGAGCTGAAGACTGGGTCACCGGGGCGTTGTCGCGCGCAATCCGCTTGTCAGGCGGAATCGACCACTCGGGAATGTGCGCCCACCACGCATCCGGTCTAAGCGTCGCGAGCTGCAAGCGCGAATGGTATCCGACAATCTGACGCGGCTCCGCCAACCAGATCGCCGGCGCATCCTGGATGATAGTCTGGTAGGCAGTCGTGAAATAGCTCTTACGCTTGGCCAGATCAAAGGAATTCAGAGCGCTGTCGACATACGCGTCGAAGACCGGGTTCTCGTAGGACCCATAGTTATTGCCGCTTGCTGACCGCGAGCCCGCAGTTCCCCACGATCCTCGCACCGCGCCCGGACTTGGCTGCGTGTTCCATTGGCCAATGGTGGCGTCGAAGGTGCGCTTACGATCCCTTTCGACGACGACCGGAAACTCGAACCGCTCGATGTCGGCCTGAACCCCGGCGCGGCGGAACTGTTCCTGAAGCAGCACGGCCAGCTGAACGCGGACCTGGCTGGTCCCTGGCACCATGATGCTGAAGCGGAGCGGCCTGCCGTTGCGAGTGCGCATACTGTCACTCGTCGTCACGCGCCAACCCAGAGAGTCGAGAATTTGCCGTGCCTTCGGCAGGTCGTACGGGATCTGTTGCAGATTCGGATCTGTCGTCGGATACACGCGCAACGTGGGCCCAACAGCGGGCAGAGCGAGCGTGTCGAAAACGCTCTTCACGAGCGCTTCCCGATCGGTTGCCATCGTTAGCGCGCGCCGCAGCTGTCGATTTCCAAAAATCGGGTGAGGACGATCGTGATTCGCGGGATCGCGCAAGTTGAATTGCAAGAACATGTACGCCAGCGCGTGGTACGACTGGAGCTTGAGCTCGGGATGCTTGGCGACATCGGCGAGATTTTCCGGTCGCAGCTGCGGGAACAGGTCTGTTTCGCTGGTGAGGAATCTCGTCAACGCCGCGTTGAAGTCCGGCGCCAGGCTCCAGACGAGGCGACTGAGCTTGGGCGCGCCGCGATAGTTGGTCGTGTCGGCAGCGAGCTCGACCGCGGCGCGTGGGATCCAACGTACGAACCTGTATTGGCCGGAACCGATGGGATTCCTGGCTGCATCGGAGCCGCGCCAGCCGGCGGGCGCGATGTTCTTCCAGATGTGCTCCGGCATGATCGGGTTCTGATATACCGCGTCGTAGAACTGTTGCGGTGAACGCTGATGAAACCAGAATACCGCCGTCGCCGAATCCGGCGTGCTGACCGAGTCGATGTTGGTAATGACCGACGCGGTCGGAGAGCCGAGGGTGGAGTCCTTGGTGCTGGCGATCGTGAATCGAACGTCGTTTGACCGGACTGGCCGGCCATCGTGCCATTTCGCGTTCGGGTCGATGTGGAACGCGATGCTCATTGAATCCTTGGCCCACGTCCAGCGGTCAGCAAGCCTGGGTGTGAAACCGTGATCGCCGACGGTGTTCAGTGAATCCCCGATCTCGGCGAGGCGGTCGTAGATCATGTCGATGATCTGTGCGCCCTGGGTGGTCTGAACGAGCGATGGAATCAGTGCATCAGGATCGCCGCCGGTGGAGATGGCGAGCGTGCCGCCGCTGCTGGCTCTCCCCCCTGATTCGGTTCCAACACACCCGCAGAGGAGCACTGCGCAAAGGATCCCAGCGTATCTCATCTCCGCCATGTCCAATCCTCATCGAGAAAGTGCGGAACAAGGTTCAGGGCTTCACCGCGCACATCGTCTTCAACCATTTCAGTCGCGGCGGCATCCTCCATCGAGCGGACCGCGTCGAACATCGCGCTCGCTACTTCCTTCGCGTCGGGCGCGCGGCCAAGTAATGCGCGTAGCGTGGCGGGCGTTGGCAAGGATCCATTCACCGGAGGAACGGAAGCTGAAAGTTCTGGCAGCGACGACTGATCATCATCGACGAGGATAGAGCCGTGTTGCAACAGTGCTCCGTTCTCGCGCCATTGGGCGCTGCCGACCAACTTGGCGCCTCGCGCCACCAGCTCTCCCTCGCTCGGAGTCTCGAAGCAGCTTCGCACCCCCGGCGTAGGCGTGTGGTGTGAACGGGGGACCGCCTCGACAAGAACCCCAAGCCGGCTCAGACCCACTTGCAGGATGCGGTTGATGCGCGAGTACGTCTCGCGCAGCGAAGCAGCGTCGATGGGAGCAGCAACGCTGTAGGTGACCTCACGGTGATGGAGAATCGCCCGACCGCCGGTTGGTCTTCTCACGACGTCGATCCCCGCCGCGCGGATTTTTTCCAGGCTATAAACTCCGGCGGCAGGCTGATTTCGTCCGAATGAGAGCGTGGGACGACTCCACGAATAGATGCTGAAGACGGTCTCTCCGTTCCGCGCGGCGCGCGCCTGGAGCACACTGTCGCGCGCCATATTCTCGGCGCCACTGCGAGGTGGAACCAGGAGAAGACGCCAGCGGCTGTAACTTCGCCGGGGGTGCATACGGTGTTAAATTGTCACTCCTATGAGCACCACAATCAAGCACGTTGAAGCTGCGATTCCCACCGCTGAATCCTTCGTTCCACGACATGTAGGACCTGACGAGACAGACGTAGCCGAGATGCTGAAGACGCTCGGCTTTTCGTCGCTCGACGAGCTGATAGACGCGACTATTCCGCGCAAGATCCGCTGGCGCGAGGGTCTGAATCTCCCCAAAGGTCTGACCGAGCTCGAGGTACTAACCTACTTCCGCGCGCTGGCGGCGAAGAACCAGGTATTCCGCTCTTTCATCGGAATGGGATACTCGGATTGCGTGACGCCGCCGGTGATTCAGCGAAATATTCTCGAGAATCCCGGCTGGTACACCGCCTACACGCCATATCAGGCGGAGATCGCGCAAGGCCGGCTCGAGGCGCTGCTCAACTTCCAGACGATGGTTAGCGACCTCGTTGGGCTCCCAATCGCGAATGCATCCCTTCTGGACGAAGCGACCTCGGCTGCCGAAGCGATGACGATGAGCTACGCACTCAAGGGAAAACCCGGAAAAGAAGTCTTCCTGGTGGCGTCCGAGTGTCACCCGCAGACGATCGATGTAGTGAAGACCCGCGCCAGCGTGCGCGGCATCGACGTGAAGGTCGCGAGCTACGCCGACTTCAAGCTTGGCCCCGAGGTGTTTGGGGCGCTGGTGCAGTACCCGGCGAGCGACGGTGCGGTGATCGACTACACCAAAACGGTCGAGCAGGTTCACGGGGCCGACGCGCTGGTCACGGTTGCTGCAGACCTTCTCAGTCTGGTATTGTTGACGCCGCCGGGCGAGTGGGGCGCCGACATCGTGGTTGGCAATACGCAGCGGTTTGGTGTTCCGCTTGGCTACGGTGGACCGCACGCCGCGTACTTCGCGACGCGAGACGAGTTCAAGCGGCACATCCCTGGTCGGATCATTGGAGTCTCACGCGACGCCGACGGTAAACCGGCGCTGCGGATGGCGCTGCAGACGAGAGAGCAGCACATCAGACGCGAAAAGGCGACGAGCAACGTCTGCACGGCGCAGGTGCTGCTGGCGGTCGTCGCCAGCATGTACGCGGTCTATCACGGACCGCAGGGACTGACGAGAATCGCCCGCCGCGTGCACGGCTTCGCTGCCGCGCTGTCGGAAGGTCTGCGGCGCCTCGGTTACACGATCGTGCACGACGACTTCTTCGACACGATTCGCATCGCCGTCGGCAAGCGCAACAGCCATGCGATCGTCGATGAAGCACAGCGCCGGCGTATCAACGTGCGGTTCATGGATGATCGGACGATCGTGATCGCGCTCGACGAAACGGTCACCAATGCCGACATCGAGAACCTTCTCGCCGCCTTCAACGGCGGTAAGGATCCGGATTTCGGGGTCGAAGATCTGGCGACGGGAAGCGACACGCGCTACGACGAGCGATTCAATCGAACTACTCCGTTTTTGACGCACCCGGTGTTCAAGAAGCACCACTCGGAGACGGAGGTGCTCCGCTACATGAACAAGCTGCAGTCGCGCGACCTGTCGCTCGTTCATTCGATGATCCCGCTCGGCTCCTGCACCATGAAGCTGAATGCGACGGCGGAGATGATGCCGATCACGTGGCCGGGCTACGCCAAGATCCATCCCTTCGCGCCGCTCGATCAGACCGATGGCTATCGACAGCTGTTCGACGAGCTGGAGAGCGCGTTGGCGGAGATCACGGGCTTCGTGGCGGTGTCGCTGCAGCCGAACGCGGGATCACAGGGAGAGTTTGCCGGACTGCTCGCAATCCACGCGTACCATGTGTCACGCAAGGAAGGGCATCGCAACGTGTGCCTCATTCCGCAGTCGGCGCACGGAACGAATCCGGCGAGCGCCGTGATGGCGGGAATGAGAGTGGTCGTCGTGAAGACGGACGAGCGCGGCAACATCGACGTTGCCGATCTGCGCGCGAAAGCCGAAGAGCACGCGCTGCATCTGGCGGCGCTGATGGTGACTTATCCATCGACGCACGGTGTGTTCGAGGAATCGATCGTCGAGATCTGCGACATCGTCCACAAGTACGGCGGGCAAGTTTACGTGGACGGCGCCAACATGAATGCGATGGTCGGTCTGTGTCGCCCGGCTGACATTGGGGCCGACGTCTGCCATCTCAATCTGCACAAGACGTTCTGCATTCCGCATGGCGGCGGCGGGCCGGGCATGGGGCCGATCGGCGTGGCGAAGCACCTCGTGCGTTTCCTGCCGGGCCATCCGGTAGTCCGGCTCGACGGACGGGACGAGGTCGGCGCGGTTTCGGCGGCGCCGTGGGGAAGCGCCAGCATCCTTCCCATCTCGCACGCCTACATCAAGCTGATGGGTGGAGATGGACTCGAGTACGCGACGAAGATTGCGATTCTGAACGCGAATTACATCGCGAAGCGGCTCGATCCGCACTTTCCGGTGCTGTACAAAGGAGAGCACGGCACAGTCGCGCACGAATGTATCGTCGACACTCGCGTCGTGAAGCAGGCGAGCGCAGTAGATGTCGAGGATATCGCCAAGCGGCTGATGGATTACGGATTCCACGCGCCGACGGTCTCGTTCCCGGTGCCAGGGACTCTCATGATCGAGCCGACGGAGAGCGAGGGTAAGGAGGAGCTGGATCGATTCTGCGAAGCGATGATCTCGATTCGCGAAGAAATCCGCGAGATCGAGAGTGGAGAAGCAGACCGGCAGGACAACGTCTTGAAGAACGCGCCGCACACGCTGGCACGCGTCACGTCGTCGACGTGGACTCATCCGTACACGAGAGAGCGGGCAGCGTTTCCGGCACCGTGGACCAAGGAGTTCAAGTTCTGGCCGGCGGTGGCGCGAGTGGAGAGCGCGTACGGCGACAGGAATCTGATTTGCTCGTGTCCGCCGGCGGACGCCTACGCAGAAGCGGAGGCCGGGTCGAGCTGAATTAGCGCGCCTTGATCGCCAAATGATCGGCCCGCGTCTACTGGGCGATGTGCTTGGTGTACGCGTCAGCCGTCAAAAGCGCATCGATCTCGGAGGGATTGCTCAGCTTCACCTTGATCATCCAGCCGGCGCCGTAGGGATCGCTGTTCACCAGCGCCGGTTCCTTGTCCAGTCGGTCGTTGATGGCGACGACCTCGCCGGCGATCGGCGCGAACAGCTCGGAGACCGCCTTCACAGCTTCGATGGTTCCAAAGACATCGTGCTTCCCGAACTTCGCGCCGACCTTCGGCAGCTCGACGTACACGACGTCCCCCAGCTCGCCCTGAGCGTAATCGGTGATGCCGATCTCCGCGTTGCCGTCCTTGCCCTTACGCACGTACTCGTGCTCTTCGGTGTACCGGAGATCGCTCGGAATGTTGGCCACTGTGCCCCACAAAGTAGAATCGCGCCCGATCGCCGTGCGCTCGGGCGCGAAGTCTATCGGCGGCTTAAAAGAGAGTCAAGAAACCTGAGCAGCCGTCTCCAGCGGAGCCACATCGCGCTGAAGGGAACTCCAGAGCGCATCGACATCCCGCTCGAGGTCCTCGAGCGACCCGGTGTTTTCGATCACGTAGTCGGCGCGGGCGCGCTTTAGCTCGGCTGGCATCTGCGACGCGATCATGTTCATCGCATCCGTCTCTTCGACGCCACGCGTAGCGACCATTCGCTCGAGCCTGAGCGGTCGCGGAGCATCGACGAGCACGATGGCATCGAACTCCTCGACCAGGTTTCTCTCGAACAAAAGCGGAATCACGCAGACGACTATCTGATCACCCCGTTCCTTTGCCCTGGCAATTTCCCGATCACGAAGTCGAGTCACACCCGGATGAACGATTCGATTGAGGGCGTCGAGCTCGTCCTGATCCGCGAACACGATCTGACGCAGTGCGGCGCGATCGAGGCTTCCATCTTTTTTGAGAACGTCCTTGCCCCAGCGCTTGACGATGTCCTTCAGTGCCTGCGTCTCGGGGCGCACGGCTTCGCGCGCAAGAACGTCCGCGTCAATGAGCGTGGCGCCACGCTCGGCCAGCATGCGAGCCACCTCTGATTTTCCGCTGGCGATGTTCCCCGTCAGTCCGATAAGAAGCATCTGTCCCTGGATTGAGGTTCAACAGCAGCCGTGCGTTTGCCAAGATAGGAATCTCTCCCAACCCTGTCACGCATAAACTGCTGCTTGGAGCGAGGCGGGTTTTTCCCCTACCTCTGCTGCCTGACGAGAGGCTTACAGAAGCGGGACCTGAGCCGCGTCGCCCGCAGGTACCGTGTGACACATTCGGCAACGCGCCTCATACGACTCGATGCCGCCGACCATTATCTGCGGCGAGTTGTAAGGAGCGGGCCGCCCACCGATCAGCCTTTGATTGCGGCTGGCGGGGCCTCCGCATAGGACGCAAATCGCGTGCAGCTTATCAACCACCTCGGCTATAGCCATTAGTTCCGGCATCGCTCCAAAGGGCTCACCGCGAAAATCGGTGTCGGTTCCGGCGACGATTACCCTGCGGCCACGGCTGGCCAGCGAGGTCACCAGCGGAACGATTCCCTCATCGAGGAACTGCGCTTCGTCGATGGCGATGACGTTAGCGGTTGGGTCGATCTGCTGGCTGATTTGGGCCGCCGAGTCCGCCGGAATGGCTTCCACGGTCCGCCCATCGTGGCTGGACACTGAGTAGATACCCGTATAGCGGGCATCAAGGTGAGACTTGAAGACCTGCACCCGCTTGCGAGCGATGACGGCCCGGCGAACGCGGCGTATCAGCTCCTCGCTCTTTCCACTGAACATCACGCCGGCAATGACTTCAATCCATCCACCGCTCTGGTGGAATGGTCCGCTCGGCCCGCTCACGACCGGTCGCGGTCTCTCCGCGGCGCTCCTCCGCGGCTCCCACTTTGCCGATCGGGCGGTTCGCGGCGTCGTGCGCTCTCCGGCGGCCGTCCGCGCGGAGGCGCTCCGCGATCTCTGCGGTCGCTTCTCGGGCGCTCTTCTCTCGGGCGCTCTTCTCTCGGGCGTTCACCGTCAGGCGGCCGTGGCCTCGCTGGCGGCAGCGGACTCACTTCAGCCGCTCGTCGCTGCGCCCTCTCGCGCTCCAGAATGTGGAGCGCCGCGGCAGCGAGCTCAGTCGCGTCGAACTCGCGGAGAAGAGGCTCCAGGGAAATGACTTCACGGGACGGAACTCCGCGCGACAGAACGGCGCGCAGCTCCTCTCTGACAGCCTCGTCCCGATCGCGCGCGCGTCTTTCCGGCCCGTGGAGATTGAGCGGCGCAAGCCTGCCGCTGGCGAGCTCGCGCAGCCAGGCAACCTCGCCCGGCGCAGCAAGAGCGACCACCTGGACAGGCTTGGCGACTGCGATGCGCTGCAACTCCGCCGGAGTCACTGGCGGTTGATAAAAGATGACAGTATGCGATGTCGCATTTCCTGGCTCGCCACGGATGACGTTGATCGACTTGTCGTCCTGATGGTAGCCGAGGGTCCTCAGGGCCTGACTCGCCTCGGTCGCCGCGGCCTCGTCGCGTGCGACTATTAACGCTGAAGGCGGATCGAGCTCGTCGAGCAATTTTCGTAGGGCGCTGGAACGCGCGCCCCGGGCAACAGTGACGTACCTGATGATCGGCAGCTCGTAATCGACCGGAACCTGCGGCGCCACAGTCTCCGCGATTCCCATTCGCCGCGCCCGGCGGGCGTAGCGCTCAACGAAATTCTCGAGCGCGGGTGTAGCCTTTCGTGCGACCATTACTCGTCCCGCGTCGGTCAGCTCGCCCAGAAGCGCCTCCAGGGCACGGACGGTCTCTTCTCCTTCCTCGAGGATATCATCTACCCAGGCCAGAGCGATCGTGCGGACCGCTTCCGCTTTGAGCAACGAAGCACGGACGAGAGCGCTCAACTCGACCGCCGTACCTGCGACGGCAAGCACGGGGCGGCTTCTGAAGATTCTCCCCGCTCGTCCGGCGCTCGTTATCGGAACGACTTCGATTGCCGCCGGTCCGGAAAGGCGGAGAATCGTCTCCGAGATCGTGAGCGCGGTTTCCGCATCGCGAGTCACCACTACGACTTGCGTGCCGCCCGCCGCTGGATCGACGCGGGAGAGTATTGGGGTAAGAAACTCCGCGATCGATTCGGTCGTGTGCGGAAGTGTGTAGACCAGATTTTGAGCGCGTGTGGCGTGTGCCGCGGTGCGCTCTCCAATTTCCTCCAATTCCGCCATCTCGACCTCTATTCACAACGTGGCGGAGTGTGCGCCACGCCGATATCGTTATATAACCTACCGCAAAGGGGCAGCTTGGCTGCCCTCCAAAGATACAGCTTGAGGGGGGCGTGCGGCTAAGGGCATGCAGCCGGGAGCGCAATTGATCACTGCCATTGTTTTGATAAAGGCCGAGCCCCAGCGAATCGCCCAGTGTGCGACGAAGCTGGCGGGCATCGATGGCGTGTCCCAGGTGTATTCTGTGTCCGGCGAATGGGACCTCGTGGCAATGGTGGAAGTCGCCGAGCACGACGCAATCGCCCGAATCGTGACGGAGGAAGTGACGGTAGTTCCGGGAATCAAGTCGACGCACACCCTGACCGCATTCCGAGCATACTCGAAAAAAGATCTCGAGCAGGCCTGGGACATCGGCCTGGAGTAGGGTTTCGTGCCGATCCTGAGTTCCGGAGCAGACGCGGCCAGCCGCGTCGCGTACAGATTGCTGACCCAGCGGCTGCCGGGCGTAAGCGCGGTGAACGAGAGCGTGGACGTGGTAAGCAGCGCGATCGTCGATCAGCCGCAGCTGCGCGCGGCTCAAATCGTTGAGGGAACCGCCCTCAGAGCGACGAAAGTTCCGAACGTGAGCCGTGGCATGGCATCGGGCTTCGCCGCTTTTCTCGACGGCTCACAGAAGGTGCGCATAATCGCGCAGCGCGAAGGAATCCCGCTCGTGTTCGGGATCACGGCCGCTGCGGTACGTTCGCGCGCCAATCGTCGTTTGACGACATGGGGGCACCAGAAGCCTGCCGTCCAGCACAGATTCTACCTGCCGTTGCGATTACTCCCACCACTCTCGGAGATCGTTGGCGCCCAGGTCAATGAGAATGCCCCGTGGCCGGTAGTAGATACTTCGGCTCCCGAATCGAAGGACGATCAAGTAAATCCCCACCCCACGGCGTTGATCGAGCGGGCTGTGCGCGCCGTCGATCGAGACAGAGAGGCGCTCGAGGACAAACTCGCCGAAGCGTGGTGCACCCGCGCCGAGGATCCGATCTTCATCGACGGCGGCATTAGTCGCAGCGACAAGGTAGCAACCTCTGCCTGCGCGATCGGGGTGGTAAAGAGCCATCGCACGTTGTACGTCGAGGGCAACGCTTTGCGGACCGTGCTGAACCTGGCGAAGGGTGAACGCTCCTCAGTATTTCGCGTTTCGCCGCGGCTGCGAAATTCGGTTCTCAGCTGGTACCTGAGACTCCGCGACACAACTGGGCACGACGCCCTGTGGGGGCTCGTTAGAATCGAAATGTCGGAATGTGGGAATCCCGGCGATCGCGCTGACGAGATATCGGGCTGGGTTTTGGCGGAGACGAGCCCGCTGGCCCTTCCCGACGGACGCTGGGACAAGATGTCGTACGGGATTCGTGACTGCGAAGAATTTCTGAGAGCGATTTCATGAGCGAAGCACTGGGTCGCGTCGTCGCGACCGAGCGAAAGCCCAACACTCCGCACGAATTCCATTTCTGGACGGCGATCGATTCGCCAGTAGGGATCGGCACGATCGTCCGCGTCGACGGCGCGCAGCCAATCGACGGCCAGATCCCACACATCTACGGCATCGTCGTCGAGGGCTTCAGTTACACCGATCTCCAGTCGCCGCTGCACGACGTGCTCGGCCACGATGGACTGCCGACGACGGCCGGCTACGCGCCAAGTGAGCGAACCGAGATTCGTCTCTACACCGCCGCCGTTCTTCGACAGATTCCCGAGGAGCCGTTGCAACCGGTTCCAATGGGGCAGGTCTTTCTGGCCGAGGAGGCCGACGTACAGGTGGCGCTGAGAATGGACAGCTACCTGCGCGAAGGCGCGAACACCGGCATTCCGGTCGGAGTGTATCGCGCCGGCGGGACCGACGCTGTGATCTACCTCGACGCCGATTTTCTGCTTGGTCCCGAAGCGGCGCACTTGAACATCACGGGCGTGTCGGGCCTCGCCACCAAGACGAGCGCAGTGGAATGGCTGCTGTCGTCCCTTTTCACCCATTTCCCGCAAGACAAAGGATCGATCGCGGCCGTTGCCTTCAACGTCAAAGGTCCCGACCTCTGTTACCTCGACCAGCCCGGGAAGGTCGAAGAAACCGACGAAGCTCTGTATGAGAAACTCCGCGTCGAGCCGAAGCCGTTCGAGAACGTCGAATATTTCGCGCCCTACACCGCCAAGGGTCTCTCGCTCAACACCTTCCGCAACAACGAGGAGCTACTCGACAAGGTGACTCCTCTCACCTGGGGATTGCGCGAGGTTCTACAGTTCGCGGAAGTCCTGTTGAACAAGGATGATGTCGACGCCAAAGCCGACGCCTTGATCGATTTCATCAAGGAGAACGTCGTCGACAAGGAGTTTACCGACCCCGTTCTTACCAGGAAGCATCGCGTCCAATCTTTCTCCGACCTCGATGGGTGGTTCCGAGATGTGCTCCAGGGGATGGAGAAGAGGGATGGCGAAAGCTGGCGAACGCATCATGTCGCCACGATCCGAAAGGTGCGCAACCGCCTGTCGAACATCTCCACCCGCTGCGCCGGATTGGTCACCGACACCGGTGATGTCAGCGATCTCCCATTCGGGAGCTTTGCGGATCGCACGGTGTATGTAGTCGACGTCGCCAACCTCGAGGAAGATGCTCAGGATCTCATCTTCGCTCGCATCGTGTCCAAGCTCCGCGAGCAC
>Ga0070708_100000254_pt1 | contig 40031 bp, 27 predicted proteins | sample KBSK5503metaG_FD_65469 | JGI IMG/M metagenome (GOLD analysis project Ga0070708, IMG submission 65469) | Corn, switchgrass and miscanthus rhizosphere microbial communities from Kellogg Biological Station, Michigan, USA - KBS K5-50-3 metaG | ecosystem: Host-associated > Plants > Roots >... | reverse complement strand
CTGTCGAGGTACTTCACCTGGATGCTGTCGTCGGTGTGGATGCGCATCCGGTCGGAGTTTCCCAGGGTGTCCGTGCCCCAGTACTGGTTCGCGATCACCACGACGGAGCCGGTTGGCCGCCACTGGATCTGCAGGCCGAGCCCAGGCGCGGTGTTGAACTTCCCGTAGGACTGCCATCCGTTGACGATCCACGGCTCGATCTTCAGCCGGTCGCTGGTGAAGATCTGGATCCGTACCCCGTTGAAGAACCAGGGCGTGTTGGAGGAGACGTACGACGGCTGGTAGGCCCAGTTGTCGAACTGGTAATAGCTGAAGAGGCCGACGTACGAGAGGAAGATGCCGGCGTCGAAGTTGATCCCGTTCAATGCGTCCCAGTGGTAGCCGCCGTACGCTTCCGAGACGTAGCGGTAGGCGCTGTCGAGGTTCCATTGGCCGCGGCCGGGGCTCGCGTCGTTCCGCGGCGTGGTTTGCGAGTACATCCCGAACTGGGTCAACAATCTCCCGCGCACGTTCTTGTAGTGGAAGTCGCCGCCCACCCCCAGCTGGGTGATCTGGACTTCGCGCGAGCGGAAGACCTCGCTCGAGCCGACGATGGTGTCGTCCTTCGGATGGTTGAAATCGTGGACGTAGTCGACGTCGGCCCTGAACTCGGCCGTGAAGAACTCGTTGCCGATCGGCGATTCCTTGGTGCGCGGGTTTCCGGTGAGCCAGGTGAAGTCGGCGAATGCGAACGGTTCGGCGGGCGGCGGCTTGGAGGCGGAAGCATCGGAAGCGGGGCCCGACGCGCTCGTCTGCGCGACGGCGCGACCGGTCGCGGCGCACACGAGGATCAGGGCAGCCAGGTTGGCGGGGCGTGAGAGCATCGAACACTCCTGGTGGTTGGGTGCGCGGCAGCACGAGCAATCGCTGTTCCGCTTCGGCACTAAATCACTGCGTCAGTCCAAAGTGCCAATACACCCGCGACGTTGCCGGCAATGCCGGCACGGCGCGGCCGGCGGGGGAACCCGCGGAAGCGATGGGTTGATTGCAATTCGCAATCTCCCGCCACGCCTCGCGGGCAGTTCGCAATCCCGGATCAGAACGGCAGCGTCGTCGCGCTCGCCACGTTGGAATACGGTCCCAGGTTGCCCGCGGCGTCCGTCGCGCGCACCCGGTAGCTGTAGCTGGTATTGGCGGCGAGCCCCGTATCGTTGAAGCTCGTCCCGTTCACCGCGGCGACCTGAGCGAACGACGAGCACCCGGCGCCCTGGCATCGCTCCACCAGATAGCCCGTGACGCCGACGTCGTCGGTGGCCGCCATCCACATGAGATCGATCTGGCTCCCGCTGGTCGCCACCGCCGTCAGGGCGCCCGGAGCGGTGGGCGGCTGCGTATCCGGCGGCGCCGCGGGAACCGCGAGCGCGCCACCTTCCCAGGCGACGAAGGTGAATGCCGCGCTCAGCGCTTCCATCCCCACGTCTCCGCTCGGATAGGAGCCGTCGGTGGTGAACGTGAACTGCGACACGCCGTTCCTGAACACCTCGAGCGTGTTTCCGTTCGCCGCCAGCCGCCACTTGTCTCCGGAGACGATGAGGGGAATGAACGAACGGACCAGGGTGAAGCTCCCGTCCGCGTTCAACTTGTAGATTCCCGATCCGCCGGCCGGATTGTCGGCCCAGAGGAACAGCATCCACCCGGTCTGCACGGAAGCGTTGCGATCGACGCGGACGAGCGGCCCGCCGCCGCCGCTGGCCACCGTGCCCAAGGTGACCTCCGAATATTGCGTGGCAGGTGGCGCGATGCTCCATGCGGCCGTGGCGTTGTGGCCGAACTGCTTGCCCATCGCCAGCCCGCCCGTCTTCTTGAACCCGGAGTAACCGGGCAGGGGATACCAGCGATCGCCTTCGTCCAAGGGGTCCTCGGCTCCGACGAAGATCGACGAATCGTGGGTCCCGGAGGAGGAGGGCGCAGCGCCGGCGGACCAGGACGCGATGGTCGCATCCTGGAGGGTGGTCTCGGCGGTGGCCGCGAGCATCCCGGACGTCCCGGCAGCCAGCTTCGTCGCGTCCGGACCGGTGTTGTAGATGAAGTCGCGCACTCCGTTCTTGATCCCGTAGATCACCGGGCCGCGCGCGATGAGGCGCAGCCGGTCCCCTGGGGTCACGGGCGAAGTGGCCATCAGCGGGTCTGCCCTGTAGCTCGTCCCGTTGGCGTCGATGCGGTAGAGGTTGTTGAGCCCGTTCGCGAGGCTCGCCCACCACAGGTAATGGCTGTCGATCGCCGCGCCTGCGGTCTGGACGCGCACGGTCGGTCCGACGTTGCTGGAGGTGGTGCCGAGGTTCCCGACGACGATCTCTGAATAATGATCGGCGGGCAGGACAGCCGTGGTCCGCGCTCCGGCATGGTTGGGAGCGAGCTGGTCGGGAAAGGCGCCGTTGTTCTTCTGGAAGCGGCCGCCGTTGGGCGACAACGAAGTCAACGGCGCCCAGGCGCCGTTCTCCGACAACGGGTCCTCCGCGCCGGCGAAGGAGGAGGTGGCCATCGGTTGCGCGGAGGCCGTTGCCGGAGTCAGAACGAGCGCGATCAGGACAAATGCGAGGGTGGCGAATTTCGTCACGTGTTCTCCCGGTCGCTCAAGGCAAGAAGCTCGCCGTCACCGATCTCGCGGCGCCGATGGTGACGGTGCAGATGTTCCCCGAGGTCGAGTCGCAGCCGCTCCAGCCATTGAAGGTGGAGAGCAGCGCCGGCGTGGCCGTGAGGGTCACGACCGTCCCGTAGTTGAACCGCACCGAGCAGCTCGACCCGCAATTGATCTGGTTCGGGCTGCCGGGGCTGGAGGTGGACGTGACGGTGCCGTCTCCGAGCAGGAGATGCGACTTGGAGACCGACAGCGGGAACGTCTGCAGCGTGAAGGTGGCCGTGACCGACCTCGCCGCGTTCATGGTGACCGTGCAGGTCGCGCCGGAGACGCTGTCGCACCCGGTCCATCCCGTGAAGTCGGACCCGATCGCAGGCGTCGCGGTCAGGGTGACCACCGTGCCCACCTCGTAGGCGACCCCGATCGGGGGACGATCGGAGCTGGTGCTCACGGTCCCCTGTCCGTTGCCCGCTGTCGCGACGGTCAAGACCGCCGTGACCGTGAAGTTGTTCGCGCTCGCCGCGCTGCCGCCCGGCGTGGTGACTCGGACAGGCCCGGTCGTGGCCCCGAGGGGCACCACCGCACTGATCGCCGTATTCGAGATGACGGTGAAGCTCGCGCTCACGCCGTTGAAGGTCACGGCGCTGGCCCCGGCCAGGTTGCTGCCGCCGATGGTGACCGTGGTCCCGACCGGCCCGTTCGCCGGCGACAGGCTCGCGATCGCCGGCGGGGGGATCACCGTGAATGCTCCAGAGCTCTGCGCCGTGCCGTCAGGCGTGCTGACGCTCAGCGGGCCCGTCGTGGCCCCCACCGGCACCGCCGTCTGGATCACGGTGTCGGAAGAGACCGTGAAGCTCGCGCTGACTCCGTTGAAGGCCACGGCGGTGGCCCTGGTGAAGTTGGTGCCGCTGATGGTCACCGCGGCGCCCTGCGGACCGCTCGCCGGTGTGAAGCTTGCGATGGCCGGCGGCTTCAGCACGGTGAAGCTGCCGGCGCTGGTCGCCGTGCCGCTGGAGGTCGTGACGCTCAGCGGGCCCGTCGTGGCCCCCGCCGGCACCGCGGTCTGGATCGCGGTGTCGGAAGCGACCGTGAAGCTGGCGCTGACTCCGTTGAAAGCCACGGCCGTAGCCCCGGTGAAGTTGGTGCCGCTGATGGTGACGGCCGCGCCCTGCAGACCGCTCGTGGGCGTGAAGCCGGTGATGGTCGGTGGTTTCAGCACGGTGAAGCTGCTGGCGCTGGTCGCGGTGCCGTCAGGCGCGGTGACCCGCAGCGGGCCCGTCGTGGCCCCCGCCGGCACCGCGGTCTGGATCGCGGTGTCGGAAGCGACCGTGAAGCTCGCGCTGACTCCATTGAAGACAACGGCCGTAGCCCCGGTGAAGTTGGTGCCGCTGATGGTGACGGCCGCGCCCTGCAGTCCGCTCGTGGGCGTGAAGCCGGTGATGGTCGGTGGTTTCAGCACGGTGAAGCTGCCGGCGCTGGTCGCCGTGCCGCCGGAGGTCGTCACGCTCAACTGGCCCGTCGTGGCTCCCGCCGGGACCGCGGTCTGGATCGCGGCGTCGGAAGCGACCGTGAAGCTCGCGCTGACTCCGTTGAAGGCCACCGCGGTCGCCCCGGTGAAGTTGGTGCCGCTGATGGTCACCGCCGTGCCTTGCGGGCCGCTCGTGGGCGTGAAGCTGGCGATGGTCGGCGGTTTCAGCACGGTGAAGCTGCTGGCGCTGGTCGCCGTGCCTCCGGAGGTCGTCACGCTCAACTGGCCCGTCGTGGCTCCGGCGGGCACCGAGGTCTGGATCGTGGTGTCGGAAGCGACCGTGAAGGCCGCGCTGACTCCGTTGAAGGCCACCGCGCTCGCCCCGGTGAAGTTGGTGCCGCTGATGGTCACCGCCGCGCCCTGCAGACCACTCGTCGGTGTGAAGCTGGCGATGGCCGGCGGTTTCAGCACGGTGAAGCTGCTGGCGCTGGTCGCCGTGCCTCCGGAGGTCGTGACGTTCAACGGGCCCGTGCTCGCGCCCGCCGGCACACTGGTCTGGATGACGCTGTCGGAAGACACGGTGAAGGTGGCCCCCACCCCATTGAAGCTCACCGCCGTGGCACCCGTGAAGCTCGCGCCGTTGATGGTGACGCTCGCGCCGGGCGGGCCGCTGGTGGGCGTAAAGCTGGAGATCGTCGGCGCGGAGATCACCGTGAACGCCGCGGTGCTGGTCGCCGTGCCGCCGGAGGTCGTCACGCTCAACTGGCCCGTCGTGGCTCCCGCGGGTACCGAGGTCTGGATCGCGGTGTCGGAAGCGACCGTGAAGCTCGCGCTGACTCCGTTGAAGGCCACGGCCGTAGCCCCGATCAAGTTGGTGCCGTTGATGGTCACCGCCGTGCCTTGCGGGCCGCTCGTGGGCGTGAAGCTGGCGATGGTCGGCGGCTGGAGCACCGTGAAGCTCGAGCTGCTGGTGGCCGTGCCTCCGGACGTCGTGACACTCACCGGACCAGTGGCGGCGCTCGCCGGCACGGTGGCCTGGATCGAGGTGTCCGAGGACACGGTGAACGTCGCGTTCACGCCGTTGAAAGCCACCGCCGTTGCGCCGGTGAAGCTCGAGCCGCTGATGGTGACGCTGGCGCCCGGCGGTCCGCTCGTCGGCGTAAAGCCGGTGATGGTGGGCGCGGGAATCACGGTGAATGAGGCGGTGCTCGTCACGGTCCCTCCGGGCGTGGTCACTCTGACCGGTCCGGTCGTCGCGCCAGTCGGAACGGTGGCCTGGATCGCCGTGTCGGAAGTCACGCTGAAGGTCGCGCTCACGCCGTTGAACGCGACGGCCGTAGCGCCGGTCAGGTTCGCGCCGTTGATGGTGACGCTGGTCCCGACCGGACCCGTGGTGGGCGTGAAGCCGGAGATGGTCGGCGCCTTGACGGGCCCGCCCGGATCTCCGCCCTCCCAGCCCATCAGCGTGACCGCCGGGGTCAAGGTGTAGATGCCGACATCGCCAGTGGGATATGAACCGTCGGTCGTCACCGTGAACTGGGAGACGCCGTTCCTGGAAACCTGGAGGGTGTTTCCGTCGGCCGTCAGCCGCCACTTGTCTCCGGACAGGATCGCGTCGGGGGTGAAGGTACGAATGGGAGCGAAGCCGCCATTCGCGTTCGGGTCGATCTTGTAGATCCCCGACGCCGGGGGATTGTCGGCATAGATGAACAGGAGCCATCCCGTCGGAACAGGGCTGTTCCGGTCAATGCGAACGACCGCGCCGGCCGCGCCGCTGGCGATGGTGCCCAGTGTGATCTCCGAATACTGCCTGGCCGGCGGCGAGATGCTCCAAACCCCCGAGATGTTGTGGCCACCGTCTTTTCCGACGGCGAACCCTCCCGCTTTCTTGAACCCCTGATAGCCGGGGAGCGGGAACCAGCGGTCGGCTTCGTCGAGCGGGTCTTCGACACCGGCAAAATTCGACGACGCCCAGATCCCCGAGGAGGCGGGAGCGGGCCCGGTGGACCACGAAGCGATCGTCGCGTTCGTCACCGGATTGTCGGGGACGTACGCGAGCATCCCTGTCGTCCCTGTGTCGTACCGGACTGGATCCGGGCCAGTGTTGAAGATGAATTCGCGGACCCCGTTCTTGATCCCGTAGAGGACCGGTCCGCGTGCGACCAGGCGGATCCGGTCCCCGTCCTGGAGCGCCGAATGCGGCACGATCGATCTTGCGCCGTAGCTCGTTCCGTTAGCGACGATCTGGTACAGGAAATTGTTGGAGCCACCCGAAAGGCTTCCCCAATACATGTAGAGGCTATCGAGCGCTGAACCGGAAGTCTGGATGCGCACCGAGACGCCCACGTAGCTGAACTGGGTCCCGATGTGCCCGACGACGATCTCCGAGTATTGGTTGTTCGGGACCGGCGCCGTGGTGCGCGCGACGGCGTGGTTGCCATGCGTGCCGTCGAATCGATCCATGAAGGCCGCGTTGTTCTTCTGGAACTGCGTGTGGTCCGGGGACATCGAGAACATCGGCACCCAGGCGCCGTTTTCGGAGAGAGGGTTCTCCACGCCGGCGAAATTGGAGGAAGCGATGGGGGACTGCGCGAGGGCGGCGACCGGCACCAGCGCGACGATGAGCGCGAGCTTCTTCACGAGACGGCTCCAGATGTGACGGAAGACCGAGAACGGGAGGAAGCCGCCCCGAAAGCGCCAGTCCGGCGGGCGCTCTGCGAAGTTCAACGGGGGGCCTCCTGTGGCTACATCGCGGGGGTAGGCCTGGAATTTGTTGACTGTTGTGTATGAAACCAAGTGCGCGGTCCGGGGGAGTACGTCTTTTTTGTCGAGCTTGACGCAGACGCCCGGAGTCATGAAGGCTCCGCCGCCACTCCTCAGAAGCGAATCGGCTCCCCGGCAGCGGCGGCGAAGTGCGGAACAGCCTTGCTGGTCGAGCGCCGGCCTGCCTCGCCCCCGCCCGCCGCCTCACTCGATCTGGAACGCGGACGCGTACCGGATCGGCCAGTCGGGTCTTCTCTTGTCGAGCGGCTCGAGCCCCCAGTACTTGCACGGCCAGTCTTTCCGCACGGACCGGTCGCCATCGTGCATCGCCTCGAGCAGCTCGGGAACCGGCTTCCACCCCAGTTCACTCGCAACCTTCGTACGCACATCGAGATCGACGCCGGACACGAACAAGTAGCCAGAAGGCGCGACCAGCCGAGCGATGCGCCGCAAGCATCGCTCCGCATCCACCGCAGTCATGTGGCAGAGGAAGCGGTTCGCGATCACCAGGTCCTGTGGACCGAACGCGGCGTGAAGGCCGGGATCGCCGGCGTCCCCGTGGTGCCATTCGATCCCTTCCCTGATCGGCGGCTTGATCCGCAGCAACTCCCCGTCTTCGTCGAAGAGCTCCGAGATCTCCTCCGGCGTCATCAGTGCGCAAACCGGTTCGCGGACCAGATCGGAAACGCCACGGGAGTACGTCGCCCGCCGGGCGCACTCCAGCGCGCTGTGAGAGACGTCCACCGCGTGCAGGACGAGCTGGCGACCGGCCTTCAGCGAGCGCAGCGCCCAGCGGATGGAGTAGACCTCCGCCCCATTGCTGCAGCCGAGCACCGCGATCTTCACCGCTCGATCGCTGGCGATCGGCTCGGCGAGGCGGCGGATGAGCTCCAGCTCGGGGCGGTTCCTGAAGAAGAACGTGCCCAGGAACATTTCCCGGCGCGCGTGCAGCCGCACCAAGGAGTGCAGGAAATGGGCATACGAGTCGACCGGGCGAACGCCGGCGAGCGATCGGGGGAGCCGCCGCCACAGCCGTTCGTTCAAGCGCAGGTAGACGCCCAGGGGCGACTTCCCCAGGATCCGCACTCCGTCCATCCTTTCCAGCATCGTCTGGATCATCCCGATTCCCCCGCCTTCAGATCGTGCAGATCGCCGCGTACTGCTCGTCGAGGGCCCTCCGATACTCCTCTCTCTTCCGTCCGAGGATCGAGGTGGCCGCCGCGGCATTGCGCTCGAGACTGGTGAACTGATCCACGAGCTTCTGCACGTCCAGTCCATCCACGTCCTGGTAGAACTCGCCGAGCCCGACGCCGCGCATGAGGGAGGCGATCTTCTCGTGGTACGAGAGCGCGACGACCGGCTTCTCCAGCATCAGCGCCAGAAGGATGTTGTGGAAGCGGGTGGCGACGACCACGTCGGTGCGCGCCAGCTGTGCGACCAGGTCTTCCGGAGACGAGATCGGTGGCTCGACGGGCCTCGCGTTCGCGCGCGCCGGATTGCGCTCCTGCAACCTTCGCTGCACGTCCTGCCTGACGCGCGTGTCGTAAGCCAGGTCGCCGATCAGCAAGTGGACGACGTATCCGCGGTCGAGCAACCACTCCACGAACTCGGTCATCTTCTCGACGTAGCGTCGATAGACCTGCTCGCCGCGTCCGGAGGTGCTGCGGCTGCCGTAGTAGTCCATGAGACCGACGCCCACGACGCGGCCGTTCCCGTCCCGCTCGGACGGCCCGCGGCCCTGGGGATCCAGGCTGAAGGCGAGATCGGGATAGACGCTGTCCTGCCGGGTGTCGAAGCCGATCCGCGCCAGGTAGTCCTTCGAGAAGGCGTCCCGATAGGACCGATAATCGGCCAGCGCAATGGCGCGCTTGACGATCCATCTGCTCAGCGGGTCGGCGATGGGCCCCGCCCCGACGCTGACGAACAGGAGCTTCGCCCGGCGAAGCTTCGCGAGCATCGACCACTTGAGGATCTCGTAGTGGAGGTCGAGAGGTCCGATTCCGAAGTCGCCCAGCATCCCCGTTCCCGTCATCACCAGCATCCGGGTACCCTGGAGCGCCCGGAACGCCTTCAGCCACTCCATCAGCTCGAGCGGAAGGCGGACGAGGACGCGCCGCAGGAGCCTGGGCAGCGTTCCGCTGCGCGTGCCAGAGGATCGGAACGCTTTGCCGTAGCGGTAGGACATGAGGACCGCCGGGATCCGGTGCCTGACCGCCGCGTCCTCCGGATCGGTGCAGATGCACTTGAACCGGGCCTCCGGCAGATGCTTGCGCAGGTTTTCCAGGATCGCCTTCAGTGTGTATTCGTTCCCCAGGTTCTGGGTGCCGAAGTTGCCGAAGAACGTGATCGTCTGCCCGCTCATCGGATGCCCGGCCGGGTCATGACCGCTCCACCTCGCCGGCCAGCTCCTTCAGGCGCGCCTCCCTCGCCAGCATCCCCGGGGAGGGAGGGAGATCGACCGCGTCCAGGATGGTCCGCAGGCGGTGGACCCAGTCGTGGCGCAGGAGGGCGTTCCTGACGTTCTCCCTGCGGATGCGCGCTTGCCGGGCCGGATCGGCGTCGAGCTCCTCCATCTGCCGCAAGATGTCTGGAGCGTCGAAGGGTGTCGGGATCACCGCGTCGGCCCAGTCGAAGCGCTGGAGGAACTCATCGATCTTCGGAGGGTCGCCGATGACGATGGCGCCGGACGCCGCGCCCTCGAAGAAGCGGCTGCCGATCTCGTCGCGCCCGCGCGTCAGCTCGGGTTCGTTGGCGCGTGCGCGGTTCGCGATGTAGTACCGGCTCCGCTTGAGGAGGTTGGCCAGCAGCAATCGATGCTCCGCGCCGCTGCCGACGCGGAACGTCACTTGCCTCGTTCCCGGCTTGATGGTGTCGTAGTAGTAGAAGATCCGACCCTGCCGCGCGGCTTCGAGCAGCGTCCGGTGCGTGATGGGAGAGCGTCGGCCGATGTTGCAGACGTCGATGGTGCGCGCCGGCGGGTCTGGCCACGGGCAGAACCGCAGCGCATCGACTCCGTGCGGCATGTAGCTGCAGGGCCGCCCGATCATCCGGGAGACGGTCGGGACGACGTGCTGGGCGGCGATGAAGACGTGATCGAACTCGCTGAGCAGCTCCAACAGATAGCCGGGCAGGAGGCGGTGCCAGGCCTCGGCGATGAAACAGGCAGCCCGGCGGCAGCGCTTGCGCCACTCCGGAATGTAGCTCAGCGCAAAGAGCTGGTGAGGATGGCTGAAGACCGGAAGAAAGAGGTCATATTCCTTCTGGAGCCGGCGGGCAGCGAGACGCGGAGCGACCGAACCGGCGAGCCGTCGCGATCCGGTCAGGTACCGGGCCAGCTTGTAGGCCTTCCGTGACAGCTCCACACCGCCGAGGGATCCCGGGACGGCCATGTCTGCGTCGCTCACGGAGCGGATGACGTCCTCGAACTCGTACTGCGCGCAGTAGGCGACGAGATCCTCGACCCTGCGCAACGAGAGGAGGAGCACGTTCGAGTCCGAACCGGATACCCAGGCGATCCGCCTTTCCCGGCTCTCCGGGATTGTGCCGTGGTTCAGCATGGCGGCCATGGCATCAGTGGAGCGACAGGACGGGCGCTTGCGCCTTCCCGTTCTTCCACACCTCCCAGGGCACCTGGCCCCGCGAGTAGAGATCCTCCAGCAACTGCTTGTCCTTGAACGTGTCCATGCACGCCCAGAAGCCATCGTGGGGATAGGCGATCAGCCGCCCTTCGGCGGCGAGCCGTTGGAAGGGCTCCTGGACCAGCTCCTCGCCCGGGCGGATCCAGTCGAAGATCTCGCGCCGGAAGGCGAAGAAGCCGCCGTTGATGCGCATCCCCACGTCCTTGACGTGCTGGATGCTTCGCACCACGCCGCTGCGCTCCACCCTCACGAAGTGGAAGCTTTGCGTCGGCGCCACGCCGGCAAAGCAAGCCACCGCGTCGGTCTGCGTGAAGTAATCGATCATCGCGGGCAGGGGCAGATCGGACAGGCCGTCGCTGTAGTTGGCGAGGAACGTCTCCTCGCCCTCGAGGTAGTGCTGCACGGCTTTCAGACGCATGCCGATGTTGGAATTGAGACCCGTGTCGGCGAACGTGATCTTCCAGTCCTGGATGTCGCTCGCCACCAGGTCGATCTTCCTGCCGCCTTCGCTGAGGACGAAGTCGTTGGAGATGGTCTCGTCGTACTCGAGGAAGTACCTCTTGATGCAGTCCGCTTTGTAGCCCAAGCAGAGGATGAACTCCTTGTGCCCGAAGTGCGCGTAGTAGCGCATGACATGCCAGAGGATTGGCCGGTACCCCACCGCAACCATCGGTTTCGGGACGTTCTCCGAGAAGTCACGAATCCGCATGCCGAGGCCACCGCAGAAAAGGACTACCTTCATCGACCGATCTCCTTGTCCGATCGCTTGTTCGTCCCCGTTCGCGCCATCGCGGGTCGTCCTGCAGAGGCGGCGGGACGAGGCGGGCCCTCGTCATGAGCGGCGCAGATCTCCTCAGGAATCCGGCAGAGGTCCGTCGCGCGCAAGAAGTCCCGCAGACTGGTCCCGGTGCACTCCGAGTCGACGTTGGGAGCGCCTCGCCGGGCGAGCACGTCATCGTAGTTGACCGTGCGGAAGTCGATGCTGAAGCGGGTGACGCCGGACTGGTTGGGCACGGTCGAATGCATCTGCGCGCCCGAGAACAGGATCAAGCCTCCCACGGGCGGAAGAAGGCGGATTTGCGGATCGAGCGCCATCGGCTCTTCTGGCTTGGGCTGCTCGCGCTTGTCCTCCTTGATCTGCTGGGCGGCGCTGAACCGGCTGGTGCGGTTCCATTCGTGATAGTCGTACTTGCGCGACCCGTTGCGGACGGCCTGGCTCCAATAGGCGGGATGGAACGCCATCGCGTTGGACGGTTCGATCTCGTAGACGGGTAGCCACCAGTTGATCTGGCACATCGGCGCCGAGTACCAGGTGTCCCGGTGGGGATGGAACGCGTAGGCGATGCCGGAGGTGAGGTAGTTCTCGGCAGTCGCCGTACGCATCCGCGGAACGTCGAAGTACGTCCTTGCGGGGTCGCAGCCGATCTCGCGCAGGATTTCCTGGATGCACACCTTCGCGCGGGGGTGATGGATGAAACGCGGCTTGAGAGCGGCGAGCAGCTGCGCGTACTCCTCGACAGGCATTTCGAACTGCGCCCGCCTGGGGTCGCGGGCGCCGAAAGCCTCGGCGATCAGCTCGCGAGCCAGCTCGACGAGCGCAAGCGAGCCGGGCGCCGGCGGGAACACGAAGAGCTCGCCGCCGTAGAGATTCTCGCGCCGGGCCTCATCGGACAGCCTCGAATCGAAGAACACCGAGCTCATGATTGCACCTCGAGCAGCCCTGCCGATCGCAGCGCTTCGGCGGCCCTGCGCAGCTCGCTGAAGGGCAGTCCCGAGCGCTCCGCGACGTGCAGCAGCGTGCGCGTCCCGTCGCAGAGGTTGAGGACCCACAGCAGGGCCATCTGGCCGGCAATGGCGTGGCTCTGGCCGCCCACCGGTCGATAGAGTCCCCGCTTGCCGAGCTGCGGCTCGCCTTTCGGGAAGAGATTCACGTACGTCCGATTCCCCTCGAGCACCTCGAACACGCCCAGGCATTGGCGGAGCGAATCGGCCAGCTTCTCGGGCCTGACCAGCGCGGGATCGTCGGCCGAGGTGTGATACTCGGGGTACTCGCCGTAAGGCGTACGCGTGAGCGAGCCCACCGGCAGATCGAACCCGGGCGAGCAATACTGCCGCTCGTCGTATCCATACGGCGTGAAGGCGCGGACCTCGTGCTCCTGCCCGCTCTGGGCGAGGACGTGGATGGCGGCGCGATCGATCTCGGCGTCGCCGCGGCGACTCCGCTTGTAGGTCACCTTCCCCATGTCCCCGACGCACGCCAGCACCAGGCCGTGGGCGATGCGCCGGGCGCGGTCCTCGTTGAGCGCCAACCAAGCGATGGACCCGATGGTGCCGGGGACGAAGAGGAACCGGTAAGTGTAACGCGGCGACATGCCGGTGAGGAGGCGCGCCAATGTGGCGCCGAGGACCATGCCGGACAGGTTGTCGTTCGCCAGCGACGGATGGCAGCAGTGCGTCGAGAGCAGCACCTCCTCCGCCTGCGCTCCGGGGACCACCAGCTCGCCGTAGCTGAGCGATCCGTCCGTGAGGCTGGTGTCGATGTGCACGTCGTACTCGCCCGGTTGGAGCCGGCTGCGCCGCTCGTGCGCCACGCAGAAGCCCCAGTCCTCCGCGTAGTAGCTGGTGCGGTACGGGACCAGGGTCGGCTGTTCAGGCAGCGAGTGAAGGTGCTGTTGCAGGACTCCCAGGGACACCTTTCCCCGGAATGGCGCGCTGTAGTTGAGGACGTGCAAGTTCAGCCGAGCGGCATCGGCGATCACCTCGCCGTCAGGCCCCCTGAGGCGCGCGGAGCGGAAGGTCCACTCGCGCGGCACCACCCAGTCGAAGACCGGCGTGCCGGTGGGGACTTCTCGCAGCTCGAGCGGCGCGATGCGCTGGAGGACGCGCAGTGAATTTCGCAGTCCCTCGCCGGTGATGCTGCGGCAGATCGGGTACAGTTCCCGGATCGCGACATGCATCTCCGCCCCGACCGCCCGCGCGTCCAGCGAATCGGCGGCGCGGCGAAGCGCGTCGGCAGCGTCGCGGAATTGCTCGCCGCGATGGGACGAGGACGGCTTCATAGACCGCGTAGCTCCTGCAAATGCTCGACGCTGGTGTCGGTGTAGTCGCGGTCGCGCGGGGCGATCGCTTCCACGGGGCCCGGCCAGGTGATGCCGAAAAATGGATCGTCGTAACGCACCCCGCGCGCCGCTTCCGGATGGTAAGGCGCGGAGATCTGGTAGGACACCTCGGTGGCGTCAGCCAGGGTGAGAAAACCGTGGGCGAAGCCACGGGGCACGTACAGGGCCCGCCCGGTTTCGGCGCTGAGCTCCACGCCGATCCACCGGCGGAAGGTTGGGGAACCGGGGCGGAGATCGACGGCCACGTCGTAGAGCGCGCCGCGAGAGCAGCGGACGATCTTCACTTCCGCGAAGGGCGGCGCCTGGTAGTGAAGCCCGCGGAGCGTCCAGCGCCGGTGGTTGAAGGACACGCTGCATTGCGCGAGCCGCGCCTCGAGACCGCGGTCGGCAAGCTCCTGGCCGCACCAGGTCCTGGCGAAGAAGCCGCGGTCGTCCACGCGTCTTTCCTGCTCGATCGCCCAGACCCCCGGAATCGCTGTCGGCACGAATCGCATGCGCTGCGTCACTCCAGGACGCGAACCGTGGGAACGGGGACCACGAACCTGCCGCCCCATTCGCGGATGTGGGCCATCTGGCGGACGATCTCGTCCTTGAAGTTCCAGGGAAGGATGAGGACGTAGTCAGGGCGCGCCTTGCGGATCGCCTCGGGCGCCAGGATGGGGATATGCGTACCGGGCAGGAACTTGCCTTGCTTGTACGGGCTGCGGTCGACGGTGAAATCGATGAAGTCGGTCCGGATCCCGCAGTAGTTGAGGAGCGTGTTTCCCTTTCCCGGCGCGCCGTACCCCACCACTTTCTTCCCCGCGCGCTTCGCCTCGATCAGGAACTGCAGCAGATCGCGCTTGGTCCGTTTCACCTGCTCCGCGAAATTCGCGTAGGTCTCGAGCCGGAGGAGGCCCGCCGCGATCTCCCGCTCGCGCAGCTCCCGGGCGCGAAGCGTCACTGGTTTCCCTTGGTCCTCCGCGTGGCGGGCATAGATCCGCAGCGAGCCTCCGTGCGTGGTCAGCTCCTCCACGTCGAACAGCGTCAGGCCCTGGCGGGCGAAGATGGTCTCGACGCTCAGATAGGAGAAGTAGGAGAAGTGCTCGTGATAGATGGTGTCGAACTGGTTCTCCGCGATCAGCCGCAAGAGATGAGGGAACTCGAGCGTGATCACCCCCCCGCGCTTGAGGAGGATCTTCAGTCCCTCGACGAAATCGTTGGGCGTCGGCACTTGTGCGAGCACGTTGGCGCCGCAGATCAGGTCTGCCTTCTTGCCTTGCGCCGCGAGCTCGCGGGCCAGATCGGCGCTGAAGAACCTCACCAGGGTGGGGACGCCGTTCTCGGTCGCCACCCGGGCCACGTTGCGCGCCGGCTCGATCCCCAGCACCGGGATCCCCATCCTGACGAAGTGCTGGAGCAGGTAGCCGTCGTTGCTGGCGACCTCCACGACGAAGCTGTCCTTGGAGAGCCGGAGGCGGCTCACGATCATCTCGGCGTAGGCGCGCATGTGCGCGACCCAGGTGTCGGCGTACGAGGAGAAGTACGCGTACTCGGTGAAGATCGCCTCGGGGCTGACGAACTCCTCCAACTGGACCAGGAAACAGCTCTCGCACACGTAGACATGGAGCGGATAGAAGGGCTCCATCCGGTTCAGCTCCTCCGACGAGAGATAGCTCTCGCAGAGAGGTGACATGCCCAGGTCCACGAACGAGCGGCGCAGCGCCGCTCCGCATGACAGGCATCCGCTGCTGGTCAGGGCGATCGCTTCGCTCATCGAACCTCTTCAGGCGGCTGCGGCCTCTCCGCGCCAACGGAGATCGGGGCCCAGGTTGCCCTCCGCCAGCAGGCGCCGGATCTGGTCGATCCGCCGGTACCGGGGCCCCTCGAAATCGTCGAGCCGTAGCCCGATCCTGCGGTACGCCTCGTAGAGCTGGCGGGCGCCCTTGCGCGCGTCCCACTGCGGCCGGAAGGAGGGGAGCACCCGGGCGATCCTGGAGAAGTCGGCGCGGTAGTTGCGCTTGTCCGGTCCGGCGCCCTCCGCGAAGGCGACCTCGCAGCCGGGCACCGTCTCCTTCACGATCTCGGCGATCTCACGGATGCGGTAGTTCTGGTCGTCGCGGCCGACGTTGAACGCCTGCCCGCGCACCACCTCGGCGGGAGCGTCGAGGACGGCGAGGAAGGCGCGAGAGATGTCCTCGATGTGGACGATCGGCCGCCAGGGCGTTCCGTCGCTCTTCAGCATCACCTTGCCCGAAGTGAACGCCCAGGCGACGAGGTTGTTGAGCACGATGTCGAATCGGAGCCGCGGCGAGACGCCGTAGGCGGTCGCGCAACGGAGGAACGTCGGCGTGAACGAGCGGTCGGCGAGCCTCTGGATGTCCCGCTCCGCGAGCACCTTGGACTCGCCATACGCGGTGACCGGGTTCAGCTCCGAGTCTTCGTTCATCGGAGCGTCGCCGGCGGCGCCGTAGTTGCTGCAGGACGAGGCGAGCACGAACCGCGAAACGCCCGCTTCCTTCGCCAGCGCCGCCAGGCGGGCGGAGGCGAGGTGGTTGATCTCGTAGGTGAGACGCGGGTCCAGGTCGCCGAGGGGATCGTTGGACAGGGCGGCGAGATGGACGATGGCGTCCAGACCCTCGAGGTCGCCCCGTTCGAGCTCCCGGACGTCCTTGAGGGTGGTGGGGATCGCCTCGGACCAATCGCCGAAGGTGGATCGGCGGTAGAAGTCCGCGTCGACGCCGACGACTTCGTGGCCGGCCGCAACCATCATCGGCGCCATCACCGTGCCGATGTAGCCCCTGCTCCCAGTGATCAAGATCTTCAATTCCGACTCCCGCACGGCCGCAAAAAACCGCGGAGGTGGAAGGCCCCCGGAAAACCGCCACGGTCAAACTAGGCATGTACGTTGAATCGCGCACGTTCGGCCGGCGAACGCGCTTTGCCTTCTGTCGGCAAATTGATGGCGCTCGCAACGGCGGCGCGCGGGGTCGCGATGCTTCGTGTCAAAATCCGCCGGGCGTGGATCCGTCCTGGTGCAAGCACGCCTGCCTGCGCCTGCTCGCCGTCGTGCCGGCGGGCCGCGCAGCTTCGCGCGGCGTGATCGCGCAGTGAGTCGAGCCGCATGACATCGCTCATCGCGTTCGCCGTGCTCGCCGCCGGATTCGTCGCTGACGGCAGCGCTCGCGTCGAAGCGCGCGGAGGCCCGACGGAAGGCGGCGAGGATCCCAACTCGGTGGGGATCTCCGCGGACCTGCTGGGGCGGGTCTCCGGACCGGACGGCGCCCTCCGCTTCGGGTTCTCCCCTTCAGCCGTGCGGGCGCAAGGCAACCAGCTCTTCGCGCGAGGGTTCGGTGAAGCCGAGCTGAGGTTGCGCGAAAGCGCCCACGTGCGCCTCCGGCAAGCGCTCGGGTACGGGTCGCTCGATCTCTCCCCGGTCGCCGCGGTGACCGGACGTGGACCCGTACAGCCTCCCGCGGGGACCACGTTCGTCTCCGTGGAAGAGTCGGCCACCTCGCTGCAGGCCGACGTCGCCGCTTCGCGCCGTCTCCGATTTGCCGGGTCCGCGGCGTGGCTCATCTCCGGGGGAGCGGACGCGGCGGCTCGCGCGACGTTCCCGCTTTCGCGCGGGCCGCTGGTGCGCGGGTCCGCGGAGTGGGCGGCGACCCATACCGACACGCTGCGGATCGCGGTGCAGGGCTTCGACCATCGATACTCGAACGGCCAGCGTTCCAGCGTCGCCGCCGCCACCGTCGGTTGGCAAAGCCGGGTCGCGCGCAGCACGGAGGTCGCCGTCTCGCTGGGCCCCGGGATCGGCCGCGCGCGGACCCTGGCCTCCCAGGACGCGTCGACGATCTTCTATGCCGTCGGCGCGGTGGACGTCCACTCCCTTCCGCTGCGCAATCTCTCCGCCAGCCTCGGCGCCGGCGTCGAGCCCCTCGGCGATCCGCTCAGCGGCGATCTGGTGGAACGGGGCAGCTTGCGGGCATCCGTGACCTGGGATCGCCATCGCTCCATCGCCATCACCGGCCAGCTGGTCGGAAGCGTGGCGCTGACCTCCGGGAGCGGCGGCCCGACCAGCCCGCAAGCGGGCGACCGCTACCTCCAGGGGGAGGTCGGCGCGACCGTGCCGCTGGATCCGCGGTCCAGCCTGGCGGCCGGGCTCCGCGGCGCGCTGGTCAGCCGCCCATTGTTGAGCCAACCCTCCGACCAGTGGGTTGCCTTCGTCCGATACGTGGCCCAGCTTCCCTTGCTCAGGTAGCCGATGGAAAAGCTGGTCCTGCTTTCGATCGTCGCCATCACCATTCTTGTTCCGGCGATGGCCGCTACCGAACCCAACCCCACGGTCGCATTGCGCAAGGTGCTCGCTGGGACGCTGGTCGGGATTTTCGCGTACCTGGTCGCCGTGATGTTCGTCTATCCGCGGCTCTTGTACTGACGCGGGGGGAATGAGAATGGCCGAAGAAGTCGAAGCACGCGTCATCTCCCCGCCGCCGGCCCCCTACACCGCAGCCTACGAGGGTCCCAGGGAGGAGCTGTTCGACTGGGTCAAGGTGCGCCGGTACGCCGCGCTCTCGCTGGGTTCCGTCCGCCGGCGGCCGTTTCTCTTCCTGCTCGTCGCCGGGGGATTGGTCTTCCTCGCGGGCGCGGCCCTGTTCGTGCTTCCCAAGACCTACGAGGTCCAGTGCCGTCTGCTCGCGCAACACAACGCGGTGCTGGCGGTCCGCTCCGATTCGAGCCCGGCCGATGCGCCGACCCGGGCCGCGGCGGACACCATCCGGCGCCGCGACAACCTGCTAGCGCTCATCCGGCAGACGGACCTGCTGCAGGAATGGCCGCGGCGCCGCGCGCCGCTCCCGCGCGCCAAGGACTGGGTGCTGCGCAAGCTCGGGAGGGGACCGACGGAGAAGGAGCTGACGGAAGGACTGATCGGCCTTCTGGAGAAGAACCTGACCGTGTGGACCACCCCCGAAGCGACGGTGGTCATCCAGTTGCACTGGCCGGATCCGGTCCTTGCTTACCGTCTGGTGGATGCGGCGCAGCAGAACTTCCTGGAGAAGCGCCACGTGCTCGAGGTCGCGACCATCGCCGAGCAGATTTCGATTCTCGAAGGGCACGCCGCGGCGCTCAAGAAGAACATCGAGACCGAGGTGGCCGAGGTGCAGCGCCTGCGCGAGCACTCCGGGTCCAAGGGCAGCCACGCCGCCGCCGGTCCTCCTCCCGCCGTCAAAGCGGTCGATCCGAACGTGCCCAAGCTCCGCGTCATGCTGGACGCCAAGCGGCGGTCGATCGCCGACCTGGAGGATTACCGGCGCCGGCACATCGTCGAGCTGCAGACGAAATTGGCGGAGCAGCGCGTCGTCCTCTCCGAGAACCACCCGATGGTCCAGGATCTGCAACGCAGCATCGAGACGCTACAGAACGAGTCGCCACAACTGGCGACCCTCCGCCAGGAGGAGCGGGAACTCCGGCGCCAGCTCGCTGGGTACTCCGAGGAGATCGACGGTACGTCGGCGGGAGCTCCGAACATTCCGGCGGATCTGTTCCGGGGATTCGGCCCCGTCGAGGACTCGGCGGTGGAATATGCGCGCGCCCAGCTCCGCTACAGCGTCCAGGAGTACGCGGTGATGCGCGACCGCATCGATCGCGCTCGCGTCGACTTCGACACCGCGCGGGCGGCGTTCAAGTACCGCTATTCGGTGGTCACGCCACCTGAGGTGCCCCGAGGACCGATCAAGCCGAAGTCGATGCTGGTGATGATCGCCTCTCTGATCGCGGGCCTTTCGCTGGGGCTGTTCGCCACCACTTTCGCCGACCTCCGCGGCGGGAGGGTGCTGAAGCGATGGCAGCTGGAGGACTTGCTCGGTCCGTCCGGGCCGATCTTCGACGTGCGCCTGCCATCTCCGCCGGCGGGCCACCTCCCGGCCTCGGACGCAGCGCGCTCGTGAAGGGGCCCTTGGCAGGTTTCGCCGGAGGCGGGCGAGGGACGCCGTGAGAGGGTCGGCGGAAGCCTCCGCGGGAGGGGTGCCGCGGCCCGACCGGCTGGTGTTGGCGGCGGTCGGCGCGCTGGCGCTGCTGACGCTGGTGCTCCTGATCGTCGGCAACGGCGACGTCGGGGTGGCGCTGACCCCCGTGGCGCTGACGGTCCTCGTGCTCCTCGTCGTCCGGGCGCCGCTGCGGCATTCGCTCGTCGTGCTCGGCGTGCTCTGCCTGACGCTGGAGAGCCCGAGCGAGATCCCCGCCTCGAACAAGTGGCGGTCTCCCCTCTACCTCCTGGGCGCGCTGCTGCACGAGCACCTCAACTTCACTCTTCCCTACAAGGCGCTCTTCTTCTCCGGCCTCGACGTCGCCCTGGTGCTCCTCGCCGTGGTGTGGGCGGCGCGCCGCATGACGATGTCGGAGGTGGACACCCGCGGGCACGTCCCTCCCGCGCCGCCGCTCCGGACCGCGGCGCTGCTCTGCATCGCCTCCATCGCTCTCGTCTGGTGTCACGGCCTGCTTCGCACCGGCGCCGATGTCCGCTTCTCGCTCTGGCAGATCTTCCGCGTCATCTACCTGCCCTGCATCTTCCTGCTCTGCTGCGCCGCCATCCGGGGGCCGTCCGACAGCCGCAATTTCGGGATCGCTCTCGTCGCGGCGGCCCTGATCCGGGCGTTGGTCGCCATCTACGTGCGGCACCTGTTTCCCGACCTGGAGGACGTGCCGCACGCCACGTCCCACGCGGACTCGATGCTCTTCACCGATGCGTTCGTCCTCTTGCTGGCGATCTTCTTCGAGCAGCCCAGCCCAAGGAACCTGGTCCTCGCGCTGTTCACGCTGCCGGTCATCAGCTGGGGGATGATCGCCAACAACCGGCGACTCGCCTGGGTCGAGCTTCTCGCCGCGCTGGTCGTCATCTATTTCATCACGCCGCTCACGCCCCTGAAAAAGAGGATCGCGCAGGTGGTCTTCCTCTCGCTGCCGATCCTCGTCTTGTATTGCGCGGTGGGCTGGAGCAGCGGATCCAAGGTCTTCGCGCCGGTCCGCACCATCCGCTCGGTGGTGGATTCGGGGACTGATTCCTCCACCCGCTGGCGGGACTTCGAGAACTACAACCTCTACTACACGGTGAAAGCGCATCCCCTCCTCGGCACCGGTTTCGGTCACGGTTACGAGGAGGTGATCAAGCTCCCCGACATCTCCAAGGACTACGAGCTGTACCGGTTTGCCCCGCACAACTCCATCCTCGGCCTGCTCGCTTATTCGGGGTTCATCGGCTTCAGCGGGATGTGGTTGATCATCGCGCTGGGATTCTTCTTCGCGGTGCGCACCTACCGGTTCTCCACCACCCCGCGCGACCGGGCCACGGCGCTCACGACCGTGGCCATCCTCGTCGCCTATCTCATCCATTCTTATGGAGACATGGGGCTGGGAACCTGGGCCTCCGTCTTCACGGTCGCCCCGGCGCTCGCCCTGGTGGCGAAGCAGGCGGTCGCCACGGGCGCCTGGCCGCTGCCTCCACGCCGCTTGTCCGCCGCGGCGCCGACGCGGAGCGGCTGAAATCCGCCTGCGTCGCCAGGGAAGGGCTGCCTCCCGCACCGCGCCGTGCGTACGTTTTGCTTCACAGGACTTTTTCCATGTCGCCACCCAGCGAGCCGTACGAAGGATCGGCTGCCACTGCCCAAGTGACCGCGCTCGTGCCGGAGGCGCACGCCCGCAACCGGTGGCTGGAGCAGCAGCAGGCGCTGCTGGAGCACCTGGATCGAGGCCTGCGGCCGGCCACTACATCTTGCCCGGACCTGAACGCAGTCTGGCTGCGACTGCGGGGCGACTGGGCCTGGGTGGTGGTGGTGCCCGCCGAGGCGGACGGCTCGACCGAGGAGATGGCGCGAGCTTTGTGCGATGCGGGGAGCCGTTTCTCCGTGTACCCGGTGCAACTGGTCGAGGCCACCGACCTGGACCTCGATCGTTCGTCACAGCTGATCGCGCAGCTGGGGATGTCAAACCGCGAGCGCGGCACGTCGGCGAACGGGCTCTCTTCGTCCTCCTACGCGCCTCCCATCACGAAGACGGTCGTCGCGCTGGACAGCCCGGTCGCCAATCCGCTCGCGCTCGCCATCGCGCGAGCGGCGGACGGCGTCGTTCTCTGCGTCCGGCGCGGGCACGATCGGATCGGAGCAGTGCGCGACACGATCGTCGCTGTCGGCGCTGACCGCGTCCTCTGCTGCGTACTGGTCGACTGAAATCCGCTGACAAAGTTTTTCTCGCGTCGCAGCGGAACCAGTGACGACGTCGGACGTCACGATACCCCCCATCGGAGCTACGCTGGACCGGCCGTCTGGCAGGTGCGGCGTCGTCACTTTTGCCGAGAATCATTTCCGCCGGGTACGGCGTATGGGGCACGGACCGATGCGCCACGACGGGCACGGATCGAGGGGGAAAGGCCAGCCATGTCCCATCATCCAGAAGCCGCTGCGCGTGGCGTCCGTCCGCCGTACCGCCACCGACGCGGTCCCCGTCTCTTGCGCCTTCTCGCCCTCGGATTCGCGCTCGGCGGCTGCGGTCCCTCGGATCGCGATCGAGCCGATACCCCGGAGACCTTCGCGCTGGCCGCCTCTCCCGCTTTCGTTCAACTGAACTACGCCACTCCACAGTCTTCGGTGGCCACCGTGAGCGTGCCGTTCACGGCGGCCCAGTCGGCAGGGAACCTGAACGTCGTGGTGGTCGGTTGGAACGATACGGCGGCGCGGGTCGTCTCGGTGACCGACACGAAGGGCAACGCGTATCAACTGGCGGTCGGCCCCACGACGCTCGCGGGCGCCGTCTCGCAGTCCATCTACTACGCTCCCAACATCGCCTCGGCGGCGGCCGGCGCCAACGCGGTGAAGGTCTCCTTCACTGCCGCCGCGCGATTCGCTGACGTCCGCGTCCTCGAGTACAGCGGGATGGCGGCGGTCAGCCCGGTCGACGTCAAGGCCGCCGCCACGGGGAACACCGCGACGAGCAGCACGCCCGCGCTTGTGACGACCAATGCGTCGGACTTGCTCTTCGCCGCCAACACGGTGTGGACCACCACCGCGGGCCCCGGCACTGGATGGACGAGCCGCGTGATCACGACGCCAGACGGCGACATCGCCGAGGACCGGATCGTCTCCGCGGCGGGGAGCTACTCCGTCACCGCGCCGCTCTCGGGCGCAGGCCCTTGGGTGATGCAGGCTGTGGCATTCAAGGCGGTGCCGACCGCTCCGCCGCCTCCGCCCACGGCTCCGACAAACCTCTCGGCCACAGCCACCAGCAGCAGTCAGATCAACTTGACCTGGACCAACACCTCGAGCTCCCAGACCGGCGTCAAGATCGAGCGCTCCACCGACAGCGTCACCTTCACGCAGATCGCGGTCGCCGGGGCGACCGCCGTGAGCTATGCGGACACCGGCCTGAGCGCTTCGACCACGTTCGCCTATCGCGTGCGTGCGACGAGCGCTTCCGGCGATTCGGCGTATTCCAACATCGCCAGCGCCACGACGCAGGCGCCACCCCCGCCACCGGACGCTCCGATCGGGCTTTCCGCCACGGCCGCCAGCAGCAGCGAAATCGACCTGGCGTGGACGAACGGCGCGGCGCCACAGACGGGCGTCAAGATCGAGCGCTCGATCGACGGCATCACCTTCACCCAGATCGCGCTGGCGGCAGGTGCCGCCGTGAGCTACGCGGACACCGGCCTCGCCGCATCCACCACGTATTCCTATCGCGTGCGCGCCACGAGCGCTTCCGGCGATTCGGCGTATTCCAACGTCGCCAGCGCCACGACACAGGCGCCGCCGCCACCGCCTCCACCGCCGGGCGCACCGACCGGCCTCTCCGCCACGGCGGCCAGCAGCAGCCAGATCAACTTGACGTGGACCAACAGCTCGACGTCACAGACAGGCGTCAAGATCGAGCGCTCCATCGACGGCGTCACCTTCACGCAGATCGCAGTCGTTGGGGCCACCGCCGTGAGCTACCCGGATACCGGCCTGAGCGCATCGACCATGTACACCTATCGGGTGCGCGCCACGAACGCCTCCGGCGATTCGCCGTACTCCACCCTCGCTACTGCCACGACGCTGGCCGCACCCACCGCGGCTACGCCGACCGTGGTCCAGCACGTCTCCTCTTCCGCCAATCCTGCCGGGAAGGGAATCCGCGGGAATGCCTTCAAGTTCACCCTGCCCAACGCCGTCGGAGCGGGGAACTGCTTGATCCTGGGGATCTCCTACGCCGCGTCCGCGTCGCGGACGGTCTCGGTCACCGACAGCAACGGCAATGCCTGGCCATCGTCTCCCGCGGTGACGGTCACGGGCGGGCAGGTCGCCAGCTCCGTCTACGTCCTGCCCAACGCGAATACTGGGGTCACCACCGTCACGGTGACCTTCGACGCCTCACTGCTGCCGTTCCAGTACACGATCTCCGAATTCTACAACGTCGCCACCGTGTCCCCCGTGAACGGAACCAGCCGCAGCGCCACCACTTCCGGATCGAGCGCCGGCGGGACCGTCGCCTCCGGCAGCTTCACCCCGGGGAACAACGACGTCGCCGGCGGAAACCTGATCTGGACCTACGTCTTCGACAACGCCAACCCGGGAAGCGGAAACGCGGTCACGACCTTCGCTCCCGGCGCCGGCTTCACGTTGCTCGACGCCGACATCGCGTGGGGCAGCGACGCCAATGCTCATCATGCGTCCGAGTACTTCGTCCAGACGGCGGCAACGGCGATCAACCCGGGCATGGCGGTCACGATGACCCCCGGCGGCGACCCCTTCAACGCGGTGTCGGTTGCCCTGAAGGCGGCGCCCGCGGGGACTCCGCCGGGCCCCGGGATCCGCATCATCCGGGTCTCACACTGCACCCGGGAAGCGGGCTTCCCCGCCGCCTGGAAGCACCAGTTCCCGACCTCCGGCAACCTGATCGTCGCGGTGACAAGCGAGAACAGCGTCATCAACATCACCTCGGTAACGGACACCCGGGGCAACCTCTACTCCAAGGTGGAGCCGGACGGATCCGAGCCGCAGTTCTGGTATGCGGGCAACGCGACGCCGGACCCCAATTTGAAACTGACGTTCAACATCTCCGGCTCGCCGGCGGGCTCGACCGTGGTCTTCTACGACATCACCGGCGCGGCGGCGTCGCCGTTCGACGTGGCCGCCGGAATGCCCGTCATGAATTGTTCGAACCTGACGAACGTGAACAACGCGCCCTCCATCACGCCGACGACGATCAATGGTCTGACGCTCGCCTCCATGGGCATCGGACAGGGACCGGGGACGGGACTCTTCACCGGAGCGCCTGCGGGCGCGATCTTCGATCTGGTGACCTACGTGGGCGAGACGGACCTCGACACGATGGACAACGCGGATGCGAAGGCCCATTTCTACAACACCGATCTCTCCACGGAGAACTGGAACTACCGGATCACCGGCAACCCCAGCAACTCCTGTGCGAGCACGGCCGTGCACTTCAACGCTGCGCCGCGCTGACGCTGGCGGCCGGCGCGGCCGCCGCACCAGCGGGGACCGCTGACAGGTCTTTCCGCGGCTCGAAGAGCCTCTTCAGGGCGAGGAATCGCTTCTCGAAGAGCTCATAGCTGACGACCGCCACCAGCAAGGAGAAGCCCACGCCGAGCACCGCCCGGGCGGCGAGGGCCAAGGAACTGTTTCCCAGCAGCGCTTCGAGCCGCTCCCCGATGCCCAGGTACAACATGTGCCAGGAGAGCAGCCCATGGTAGACGTACAGTCCGTAGCTGTACTTGCCGAACATGCGAAGCCCGCTGCTCTGGAAGACGCGGGCCACGAAGCTTTGCCCGGCGCGCTGGATGCTCATCAGCGTCAACGCTCCGAAGAACATCGCGAACAGCGTTCCCCGGATGGGATGGAGGACCGGAAGGCCGATCTTGGTGGCCGCGCACCAGGCCGAGACGACGAGCGTGACGGCGAGGATGGCGAGGGCAGCCTTCCCGCTGCTGCGGACGAGAGCGTCGGCGCCGCCCTCCCGCCGGGCGACCACCGCCAGCAAGGCGCCGATGCAGAGGGTGTCCACCCGGCAGGGCGTCAGGACGGAGATGGAGATCTCGCTGACTCCGGCCACGGACAGCGCGAGGCGCAAGGCGAGCGCCACGCCGATCACGCCGAGGCAGATCCGCTCGAGGGTTTCCCGGCGGAAGCTGAACACGACCAACGGCCAGAGCAGGTAGAAGTGTTCCTCGATGGCCAGCGACCAGAAGTGGCTGACGTACGTCAACGCCCAGGACGCCTTGGCCGCGAGGTAGAAGTTGGTGGTGTACGTCCACAGCCAGGCCTGGTGGCGTCTCGCTTCTTCGAGAGGCGGCGGAAGCGCGACGAAGAGCGGAAGCACGAGGAAGAGCAGCGCCAGCACCATGTAGTAGAGCGGAAAGATGCGCAGGGTGCGGCGCGCATAGAAATTGCGGAAGTAGCGCGGGTCGCCTTTGGAATCGAGCAAGAGACCGGTGATGAGGAAGCCGGAGAGCACGAAGAAGAGGTCCACTCCGAGGACGCCGTAGCTGCCCAGCTTCACCGCGATGCGCTCGCCCAGGTTGCGCGGCGTCGCGTCACCGACGAAGTGGATGCCCATCACCATGAGGATGGCGAGGCCGCGAACGCCGTCGAGCCCCGGGAGATGGCCGCTGATCCGGATCCGCTCGGCGTCTGCGCTCACCATCCCAAGCTACCCCGACCGGACTGCCTCCTCAAAACGAGCGCTGGCTTGCCGGTCTTGTTTGCGTCGCTCCTGCTCTACGGCCGCTTCATCGCGTCGAAGCGCGCCCGCGCCGGCAGGGTCGAGAGCTTCACGGCCCCGGTGGCGTCGACCCAGGGCCAGGGATTGTTCCCGAAGAAGGCGGGCTTTTCCTTCAAGTAGAGCGAGGGTGGAATCTCCTGTGGCCCGCTCTGCCAGTGGACCTGGTTGGTGACGTAGTCGAAGTTCCCCTCCCGGATCACCGTCTCCGTCACCCTCTTGTCGGGCGGCGCCGTCCAGTTCTCCGGGTTGTAGCCGAGGCGCCACATCGCGACCTTGGTGTCGTTCCAGGGAAACGCCCCTTCGTACGTGTAGCCCTTGATCGGAGAGGGATCCTGGTTCGCCGTCCCCAGGACGTTGCCCACGAAGGAATACCACTTGTGGCCTTCCATCAGCCCGATGGCCCGCGCGTTCTGCGCATCCTTCACTTGGATGGGTGGAATGGAGCGCCGCTTCGCCGTCAGGTGGTTGCGAAACACGGTGATGTAGACCGAGTTGCCCCAGGTGTTGTCGCCGTCGAAGTTGAAGGACTCGTTTCCTTCGAACAGCTCGGAGTGCGGGGTGGTCATGTGCGAGGCGTTCAGGCCGACCTCCACCCAGCCCGGGCTGGTGTGCATCCAGCTGTCCTCCATGTAGTTGTAGCCGATGACGTTGCCGCCCCCGGTGGCGCGCATCAGCATCACCTTGTTCATGTTCCAGGAGATGTTGTTCTCGACCAGGTTGTCCGCCGCGTACAGCGAGAGCGAGATCCCATACCCGCCTCCGCCGGGTGCGGGCGATTGCGTGCTGTGGACGTAGGAGTCGCGAAGGACGCAACGGAACGATGCATGCAGGGCGATGGAGGGTCCGTTCTGGTAGTCGGACTCGACGTTGCGGATCCAGCTGTACGCCGCGCCGGTCACCAGGATGTTGCCCTGACCGCCGCTTCCTCCGTAGACGTAGAGGTCCTCGATGCCGGCGTACTTGACGGCGGGGACCACGGGGCCGTTCTCGAAGTTGGCGAAGCGCGAGAGCTGGGCGTCGAACTTGGTCTGGAAGTCGGCGTGGAACGGGGTGGTGAAGGTGATCTTGTTTCCCTTCACCGACTCGACCTCCATCACCTGGCCGATGGGACGGTCGGGGCGGGTGAACCAGGTTCGCGACGGATCGCCCGGAGGGGATTTCGCTCCCCACTCGGTGATCTCGGGATTCGTCAGCTGATCGATCGTCACGAGCTCGCCGCGGGTGAGACCGGGGTTCTTGGCGAGGACGGCGACGCGGCTACCCTTCGCGGCGTCGGCGGCGAGGTTCGTCGACTGGACCAGCTTGAACCACAGGGTCCCCAGCGTGATGAGGTTGTCGTTGGTGCCCACCGGCATCTTGAGCCTGGTCTTTTCCGGCCCCTGACCCCGCAGGACGACGCCCTTGTTGACGCGCAGCGATTTGGCGATCTTGAAGTCGCCCGCGGACAGCTGGACCACCTGCCCGATCGGGCAAGCGTCGAGCGCGGTCTGGATCCCTGCCGTCGCGTCCTGCGTTCCGTTTCCGGATTTCGAAGCGTCGACGGTCGCGCAGATGGTGGTCCGGGCGGGGATGCCGCCGGGGATTCCGGGGTTCCACTCGGTCAGCCGGGTCGCGGGAATGAGCGTGAACGCGGAGGCGGCCGGGACCGGAGGAGCAGCGGCCGGAACGGCGAGAAGACAGACCAGGCAGAATCTTACCGGCGGCATAGAACGTCGCTCCTTATCACGGGCGCCGGAACGGCTTCCGGGATCACCCGGAATCGAAGTTCAGGGGCCGACGGTCCCCAGCGCGATCACCGGAGGCGCGGGGGGCGACCCGTACGTGCGCGCCAGGCATTCGCGGAAGTCGAGAGGTGGCCGCCACCCGAGCAGCTCGGCGGCGCGCCGGTTGCTGTACTTCAACGGCTTGAGCCGCGCCTCGAACCGGCAGGGCACCAGGAGGTGCGGAAGCCGGGGGTTGCGCCGGAAGACGGTGGCATATCCGAGACGGACGAGCAGGAACGCGAGCCTCCACGGAACCGGAATCCGCAAGCCCCTCTGCCGGGTCCCGAGCAAGTGCGCCCCGAGATAGGTCCAGACCCGCTCGCCTTCGCTGTCGACGACGTTGAAGGTCTCACCGCGGGCGTTCGGGTGCTCCACGGCCACGGCGAAGAAGTCCGCGCAGTTCTCTACGTGCGTCAGAGGAGCGCGCGCCAGGGGGCCGATGACCAGGTGGATCCTCCCGACCTTCTGCCCCATCGCGGCGATCGCCCCGTGATCGCGGCCCCAGATGTACCCGGGCCGGAGTACGGTCAGGTCCCAGCCGTGCTGCTCGGCGAAACGGCGGGTGACGCGTTCTTGCCACGACTTCGCGATCGTGTACCCGTCGCGCTCGTAGAGGTCCGGAGCTTCTTCCAGCGGCGCGGTTTCGTCGAGGGTGCCGCGGATGCGGCTCCAGTCGTACAGTGAGAAGCTGCTGGCCAGGACCAGGCGCTTGCAGGAACCGCGAGCCATCGCGCCGAGCAACTTCTCCGTGCCGGTGACCGCGGTGGCGAACTGGCCGTCTTCGCCGCCGGCTGGCGACGCTGCCAGGTGGACGAGGACATCGACACCGTCGAACGCGGGCGCCAGATCCATTCCCGACCGGACGTCAGCGCGGAAGATGTCGACCGGATTCCCCCAGCGGAGGCCCTCCAGCCGCGCCGCCGGGCGGACCAGCGCGCGCACGCGATGGCCGCGGGCGAGCAGCGCAGCGACAACGTGGCGGCCGAGAAATCCGTTCGCGCCGGTGACCAGGATCTTCATGGCGCACCCGGCCGGGGTTTGAGGGCGGAGACGAGCTGGTTCACTTCGAGGACCTGGCGGGCCGGGACTGGAAGCGGCGAGCTGTCGGCCAGCGCCAGATAGGTCTGGCGGACGAGCTCGAACAATCCCTCGTAGGTCCCGGGCCCGCCGCGAAACTTCCGCATCAGCGTCCCGACCGCGGCGCGGCGGATCGCGCGCCCCTCCTCCAGACCGTTGAAGAGCGGCCGCAGCGGCTTGGGCCCCGCGCGCACGCGGTCGAACGTCACGCGCGTCTCGAACAAGTTGGCCGTCGCCTGCATCCGCTCCCCGTAGACCCGCAGCCAGAAGGCGTCCGGCTGCGAGCTGGCGCTGAATCCCAGAGTCGCCGTGCCGCGCTCCGCCTCGACCACCGCGCGGAACTCGTCGAACGGCAGGACCGACGGCCGCCGTTTGGTCCAGATCGCCTCGGCCCGGCGATGGGGGCCCACGAACAGGTGCGCGAGCGAAGCCAGGTGCGGGAGGAAGTCGGCGATGGCGCCGCCCGAGAGCGAGAGGCACGGATGGGGCGTGTTGGGATCGGCAAACCCGTCCGGTCCGAGGATGTCGAGACAGATGAGCACTTCCACGTGGACCACGGCACCGAACTCGCCCGAGTCGATCCGGCGCAGGATCTCGCGGGGCGCAGGGTTGAAGAGGTAGTTGTAGTCCTCGACGAGGGCGCGCCCCGCATCACCGGCCCCCCGCAGCAGCCGCTCGAGCTCCTCCAGCGTCGTGGTCGCGGGCTTCTCCACCACGACGTGCGCTCCGGCCCGCAACGCGTCGAGCGCCAGCCGGTAATGCGACGTCGGTGGGGTGGTGACGTGGACCACGTCGGGCCGCGCGTCGCGAAGCATGGCGGCGTGGTCGGTGAACCACGATCGGACCTGGTACCGCTCGGCGGCGCATTCGGCGACTGCGGGTGACCGATCGCAGACGGCCACCAGCTCGACGCCAGGCAGCTGCCGCAGGCAGGCGAGGTGCTGGCGCGCGATCTGGCCGGCGCCGATCAACGCCGCTTTCAACGCCGGACGGGTCATCCAGCGCTCCGCAGCTCGAGAAGCTCGTGGCAGAAGCCCTCCAGCCTTTGCGCGGCCGCGCTCCAGGCATAGCGCTCGATCGCGAGCTGCCGGCCGGCCCGCCCCAGGCGTTCCGCGAGGCCGGGATCCTCGAGCACGCGCACCACGGAGGCCGCGAACCCGGCGGGATCGTCGGCGATCAGGATGTCCCTGCCCGGGACCACGTCGATGCCTTCCGCGCCGAGCGCGGTCGACACGATCGCTTTTTGCATTGCCATCCCCTCGACGATCTTGAGGCGGGTGCCGCCCCCGATCCGCAGCGGGACGACCAGCGCGGCCGCCGAAGCCAGGTGCGGCCGCAGGTCCTCCACGAGGCCGGTGACCTCCACCTTCGGACCGGCCAGCTCGAGCACCTCGCGAGGCGGCCGGGCGCCGATGATCTTCAGGCGGGCGTCCGGCCTGCGCTCGGCGATGCGGGGCCAGATCTCCCGGACCAGGTAGAGGACTCCGTCGAGGTTCTGCCAGGTAGAGAGGAGACCGAAGAAGACGACCGTCCGGCCGTCGCCGGCAGGATCGCCCGGCCTCGGGTGGTAGTAGTCGACGTCCGCGGCGTTGGGGACCACCAGCGTCCGCGCGGAGGGAACGTCGTCGAGCACGCGCTTCTCGTCGGCGGCGCTGCAGGTGCAGATCCCGTCCGCGGAGCGGAACGCGTGCAGCTCCTCCTGCCTGAGCTTGCGCCAGTCCACCGCGGAGTAGACCCTCCGCAGGGCGGCGCCGCTGCGGGCGGACTGACGGATCACGTCGTGGGCGATCTCGTGCGAGTCGAGGATCAAGAGGGGCGGGCGAGCGCCCGCAGGCGCCTGCCGCAAACGGTAGTGGCCGAAGTAAGGGAACTCGACCTGGACGACGTCGAATCGCCGGCGCGTCATCGCAGCGTCCAACGCCTTCTGGAGCGATTCCAACGAGTACAGATGGCGCTCGAAGCTGCGCAGGGAGGCAAGCGAGCAAAGCTGCAGGACCCGCTTGGTCACTCCGTTGCGCGCCCTGGGATTCGGCACCAGGACGACCTCGGCACAGTACTCGCGCATTGCGCGGCCGCACGCCTCCGCATCGAACTCCTCGCCTACGAGTGAGACGGCGGTGATCCGGTGGCGCCGGGCCAGGCTCGACATCAGGCCGTGCATGCGCGCCTGGGCGCCGAAATGGGGCGGGCTGGGTGGCATCGGCGACAGGCAGAGGATGTCGAGGCACTCCGGAGTCATCTGGCGGCTCAATCATCCTTTGCACGGCGTCCGCTCTGCGGAACCGGAGGGGAAGAGCCTGTTGCGCCGGGCCCCCCTTGGTACCAGTATGCTGCAGAATTCCGTCCGGGGGGAAGTTCGATGTGCGGCATTGCTGGGATCGTCGGCCGGCTCGATGAGACGAATGTCGCCGCGCTGCGGCGGATGAGCCGCGCCCTTCTCCACCGGGGACCCGATGCGGAGGGCTTCTGGCAGTCTCCTCCGGACCCGGAGGGACGCGGCGTCCTGCTCGCGCATCGGCGGCTGTCCATCCTCGATCTGTCCCCCGCCGGCGCGCAGCCCATGATCGACCCGGTCACGGGGGATGTCCTCGTCTACAACGGCGAGATCTACAACTACCTCGACCTGCGTCAGCGCCTGCAGGCGGACGGACAGCGGTTCGAGTCCAGCGGAGATACCGCCGTCGTTTTGCGCGCCTTGGGGATCCACGGAACCCGGGCGCTGCCCTGGTTGCGGGGAATGTTCGCCCTCGCCGTCTGGGACGACAAGGAACGCCGGCTGCGGCTCGCGCGCGACCCGCTGGGCATCAAGCCGCTCTACCTGGTGCGCAACGCCGACCCCTCGGCTGGATGGTCGCTCGCCTTCGCCTCCGAAGTCCGAGCGCTGCTGGCGTCCGGCCTCCTGGGCAAGCCCCGCCTCGATCCGCAGGCTGTCGCGTCGGTCGTGTGGAACGGATTCGTGGTGGGGCCGGGGACCGCGGTCCGCGGAGTCGAGCTGCTCTGGCCCGGCCGCCTCCGCGAGTTCGACGCGCGAGGACGCGAAACCCGAAGCGAGGATTTCTGGACGGTGCCGCCCGCCGCCCGCGACGGAGCGCTCGACGAGGCTTCGCTCGCGCGCGCCCTGGAGGAAGACGTCCGTCTGCACCTCGCCAGCGACGTTCCCCTCGCGGTCTTCCTTTCGGGAGGCATCGACTCCTCGGTGGTCGCCAACCTCGCGCAGCGGGCCCAGCGCGCTCCAGTCCACACCTTCACGCTGGCCTTCGAGGAGCAGGAGCTGAACGAAGGCCCTATCGCGCGGCGGATCGCGCAGGCCATCGGGACCGAGCATTCCGAGGTGGTGCTGACGGAAGCGGAGTTCGTCCGCCACCTCGACGCGGCGGTGGACAGCCTCGATCAGCCCACCTTCGACGGCCTCAACGCGTATTACATGTCCAAAGCCATTCGCTCGGCGGGATTCACCGTCGCGCTGTCGGGCACCGGAGGCGACGAGCTCTTCGGCGGTTACTCGACGTTTCGCGACCTGCCGGTGCTCCACCGCTGGGCCCGGCGACTGCGCGCCGTTCCGCGCCCGGCGCTGGTCGCTGCTGCCCGCCTCGGCACTTCCGCACTGCGCCGATCGGGCGCCCCGGTTCCGCCCCAGACCCGGTGGGCCAAGCTGCCGGAGATGGTCCGGCGCGCCGACGACATTCCGGCCCTCTACCAGCTGGCCTACGCGCTCTTCCTGCCCGATTTCCAGCGGCAGTTGCTCGCCGACGGGGTGGCGGATTCGCTCCACGACGGCTTGCCGCCCGCGATGCATGAGCGCCTGCGGGCGGAGACGCGCGAGCGCTCGCCGCTCTCGGCGATCAGCGTCCTCGAGCAACGCCTCTTCCTCGGGGAGCGGCTGCTGCGCGACAACGACGCGGCCAGCATGGCAGCTTCGCTCGAGCAGCGCGTTCCTCTGGTGGATCGACAGCTCTTCGAGACCGTCGATCGCCTCGACGACAGGAGAAGATACGAGCCCGTCGGCCGGAAGGCGGAGCTTCGGCGGATCGGCCTGCGCGGCCTCGATCCCGCTCTGTTCGAGCGCCCCAAGAGCGGCTTCGTCCTGCCCTTCGATCGCTGGATCCGGCGCGGCTTGCGCAAGTCCATGGACGAGACGATGCGAGATCCGGACGCCGTCCGCGGCGCGGGCCTGGTTCCGGATGCGGTCGGCCGCCTCTGGCGCACCTTCCTCGACGGCGCCCCCGGCATGTACTGGTCGCGCGTCTGGAGCCTCTACGCCCTCATCCGCTGGTCCCAGCGAAATGGCGTGCATGCCTGAAGGCCGAGCGCTCGCCGCTGCACTCGTTGACGCGCCCCGGCAAGGGTGGTGGAATATTGCACCCCGCCAGACCAGATTGAGGTGCAGGTCGCCGTTCCGATGAACGCTCAACGCCAATATGTCCTGATCTCGCCCTGCCGGGACGAAGCCGCCTTCATCCGGCGCACGCTCGACAGCGTGGCCGCCCAGACCGTGCCCCCGGCGCTCTGGGTGGTGGTCGACGACGGCTCGACCGACGAGACGCCGCGGATCCTCGAGGAGTACGCGTCGCGGCTCCCGTACCTGCGCGTGGTGCGCCGCACCGATCGCGGGAAGCGCGCGGTCGGGCCCGGCGTCGTCGACGCGTTCTACCGCGGCCTGGAGACGATCGACCTCGACGGCTTCGATTATCTCTGCAAGCTGGACATGGACCTCGATCTGCCTCCGCGCTACTTCGAGCTGCTGATGGTCCGCATGGAGCGTGAGCCGCGGCTGGGCACCACTTCGGGAAAGCCCTGGTTCATCCATCCCCGCAGCGGCCAGCGCGTTCCCGAGGTCTGCGGCGACGAGATGTCCGTGGGAATGACGAAGTTCTATCGGGTGGGTTGCTTTCGCGAGATCGGCGGGTTCGTCCGGCAGGTGATGTGGGACGGCATCGATTGCCACCGGGCCCGGATGCTCGGCTGGATCGCCGAGAGCGTGGAGGAACCTGAGCTGCGGTTCCTCCACCTGCGCCCGATGGGGGCGAGCCAAGGCAAGGGCATCTGGTCGGGGCGGGTGCGGGCGGGATTCGGCCAGTATTTCATGGGGACCTCGCCGCTCTATTACCTGGCGGTGGCGCTGTTCCGGTTGCCCAAGCATCCCGCCCTCTGGGGCAGCCTGGCGATGCTGTGGGGCTACGCTTCCAGCGCGCTCAAGGGCGCGCCGCGCTACGAGGACGCCGCCTTCCGCCGCTTCCTCCGCCGCTACCAGCACGCCTGCTTGCGCCTGGGAAAGAGGGAGGCCACGCGGAGGATCAACGAGCAGCAAGCTCGAGCGTGGCACGCTGCGCACCCCCGTGGAACGCCGAAAGGTCTGGCCGGTGGAATCCACGCCCCGCCGTGACCTGCTCGGTCTGCCCTTCGACGCAGTCACCATGAAGGGCGCGATCGATCGCTGCCTCTCCTGGTGCGCCGGCCCGCGCGCGGCCCACACCGTGATCACCGCCAACTCCGCGATCGTGTGCATGATGCGGCGCGATCCGGAGCTCCGGCAGGCGTGCCTGGCTGGCGATCTCATCGTCGCCGACGGGATGTCCGTCGTCTGGGCCTCGCGGCTCACTCGCGCGCGTTTTCCCGAGCGGGTCACCGGCGTCGACCTCATGACCCGGCTGCTCGCCGCGGGGGCGGAGCACGGGCTCCGCGCCTACTTCCTCGGCGCCAAGCGCGCGGTGGTTGCCCGCCTTGCGGAACTGTGCGCCCGCGATCATCCCGGGCTCCAGGTGGTCGGCTACCGCGACGGGTACTTCTCCCCTGCCGATCATCCTGCCATCATCGAGGAGATTCGACGTCTGGCTCCGCACCTCCTCTTCGTCGGCATGCCGAGCCCGTTCAAGGAGACGTGGTGCGAAAGGAACCGTGAACGGTTGCAGGTCCCGGTGATCATGGGAGTGGGGGGAAGCTTCGACGTCCTCGCCGGGGAGGTCCGCCGCGCGCCGGGCTGGATGCAATCGCTGGGGATGGAGTGGTCGTGGCGGCTCTTGATGGAGCCGCGGAAGATGTGGCGGCGGTACCTGACCACGAATGCCGAATTCCTCTGGCTGGCGTGCCGCGAGATCCTTTCCCGGCGCTTCAGCCCGAAAGACCGCTCCGGAGGCGTCGTGAGCCGAGGCGGTCCGGGCCGGTGAGCCGCAAGGGGATCCTGGTGTTCATGGGCACGCGTCCGGAAGCGATCAAGCTCGCTCCGGTGGTTGCGGCCCTGCGCAGCGCGCCCGATTTCGACTGCACCGTGGTCGCCACCGGGCAGCACAAGGAGATGTTCCGGCAAGTCGCCGATCAGTTCGGCTTCACCGTCGACGCCGACCTGGGCGTGATGCGTCCCAACCAGACGCTCGCGCAGCTGACCGCGAGGCTGATGAACGGCATCGATCGGTGGCTGGAGACCGCCCAGCCCGATCTGGCGCTGGTGCAAGGAGACACCACCACCGTGCTGGTGGCCGCGCTGGCGTGCTTCTACCGGCGCATCCCCATCGGGCACGTGGAGGCGGGCCTGCGCACGGGCAACATCTGGTCGCCGTTTCCGGAAGAGGTGAACCGCAGGCTCGCCAGCGTCCTGGTCGCGCTCCACTTCGCCCCCACCGCCGCGGCGCGCGAAGCGCTCCTGCGCGAGGGCGTCAAGGACGAGATCATCACGGTCACCGGCAACACGGTCATCGATGCCTTGCAGATGGAGGTCGCCACCCAGCGGGAGGACGACCGCCTGCGCGCGGCCATCGACGGGGAGCTCGAGGAGCTCCTCGGAGACGACTGGCTGCGCACTCCTTTCGTGCTGATCACCGGGCATCGGCGGGAGAACTTCGGAAAGGGCATCGAGCAGATCTGCGAGGCGATCGCGGCGCTCGCGCACCGGTTTCCCGACCACCGGTTCGTCTACCCGGTGCACCTCAACCCCAACGTGCGGGTGCACGTGAACCGGCTGCTCGGGCGACTCCCCAACGTTCGCTTGATCCAGCCCCAGGGCTACCGCCACTTCGTCCGGCTCATGTCGCAGTGCCGGCTGGTCCTGACCGATTCAGGTGGCGTCCAGGAAGAGGCGCCTTCGCTGGGCAAGCCAGTGCTGGTGATGCGCGACACCACGGAGCGGCCGGAAGGCATCGCCGCCGGGACGGCGCTGCTCACGGGACCTCACGCGAGCGCCATCGTCGATGCGGCGGTGCGGCTGCTCACCGACGAGGCGGCATATCGGGCCATGGCCACGGCGAAGAATCCCTATGGAGACGGGCGCGCCGCCGGGCGCATCCTCGAGCGCATCCGCCGCCACTTCGCGTCCTGACCGGATCCGCCCCTCATTGCCGCGAGGAAGGACGGTGCGCCAGCCACCGCGCGAAGTGGAGCGCGTACACCGCCGGCGCCTGCCAATCGAGCGAGACCTCGTTGGTCGACCAGCTGTCGTTGTCCGTGTAGCGCTGCTCGATCGGAGTGTTCCGATCGCGCGGAAAGGCGGGATCCCCCCAGTACCCCCAGACGGGAATGGGCCGCGCCAGCGGGTTGGAGGAGTCTGCGGGATCGGGCGAGTCGTTCGGACCTCCGGCCAGCATGCCGGGGAAGAGGAAGGGCTGTGCGCGAAGCGTGGCGAGCCAATGATGGAATGCGCGGGTGCGGCCGCTCGTCACTCCCGCGACGCCGCTCAGGTAGCAGAACTGGAGATAGTTCCTGCCCAGCATGTAGTGCACGTTCGCCATCGCCTGCGCGCAGTCCGCGGCGGCGGCCGCGGGATCTTCGAGGCACGCTCTCACGGCCGTGGAATTCGTCCGCGTCAGGCCGGCGGCGAGCGAGCCCCAATGCGTCGGCCCCGCGAATTGGAACGGATGGCGCTCGCCTTGCTCCCGCGCCTGCGCGGCGCGCTTGCGCAGGCCGGCCTCGATCGCCGCCTTGCGCTTCGGGTCGCTCCTTGGAGCGCGCAAGTACAGCTGCGCGGCGAGGCCGTTGAAATGGAGGTAGCTCGGGTCGCGGTCGTCCTCGGAAGAGAAGAAGCGATCGAAGTCCTCGCGGAACCGGCGCTCTCCGCTCGCGAGCAGCATCCCGGCCGCGGAGAACGCGCGCACCTCGCGTCCGACCTTCGCGTCCCCGTCCTGCCGATACGCGGGGCAGGTCGGCCCGTCCGTCGCTTCGTCCGGATGCTCGAGCAGGTATCCGTAGCCGCGCCGCGCAGCCTCGAGGCAACGCGCCGCAAACTCCGGATCGAAGCGCCGGTAGAGGGTCGCGGCGTACGCGAGATTGCCGACCGCGCGCGCCGTGGCGAGCGTGCCGACCTCGCCGTTGCGGTACGGCGCGGCCCGCTCGGGCGAATTGGTTCCGTACGGGCCGTACCGCTCCTCGCAAGTCGAGTTCCGGAACCCGCCTGTCGCGTCCTGCACGGACAGCAGCCACCCAAGGCCCCACCGCGCCTCGTCGAGGAGGTCGGGGATGCCGTTTCCGGACTCGGGGATGTTCGTGTCGTCCCGCGCCGGCGCGAAATCGCTGAATGCCTCCAGCAGCCAGAACAGCGCGGAATTGAGCGACGCGCTGTAGATGGAGAAGTCGCCCGCGTCGTGCCAGCCCTGGCGGACGCCGGGTGGCGCGCTCGCGGCGTCGCCCGGGTGCACCCAGGGGCCTTCGGCGTAGGCCGCGTCGATGGAGGTGAATGCGCGCTGGAAATAGAACCCGCGCTGGGCTGCGCGCAGGGGAGGGTCGAAGACGTCTTCGCGGACGTCGAACGGATGGCTGGACGTCCCCGCTCCGACGATGCGGTAGCGTCCCTCGACGCGAAGGGGAGAGAAGTCGCCGATGAACGCCGCGCCGCCCCTGGCGCCGGGAAGGGCGGTCGGAACCTCACGCACCGGACCTCCGCCGTCGAAGGCGACGGAGCCGTCGCCCTCGCGGATCACGCGGAAGCTCGTGAACCGCTCCGGAGAAGTGAACAGCTTCTCCATGCCCGGGCCGTAACCCACCTGCGATGCCGCGAGGTGCCCGAACGGCGGCGAGACCGCGCGCGACTTCTTGCGCTGGTGCTCCACCCACCACGACAGCGCGCCCTTGGCGGTCTTCCGCAAGGTGCCGGTCACGAGCAGGATCGCGCCGGCCAGCGCGGCGACCGCAAGCACTCCGGCGGCGGCTCGCTTCCGCATCCAGTCGATCCCGGCGAAGCCATCCTACTCCGGCCTCCAGCCCTGGTCGTGCCGCCGGCGCTCCTAGGGCTGCACGAAGGGCGTCCCCGCGTCGAAGCGGGCCTTCGCCGGAAGCGTCTGCAGCTGTGGCGTGCCGGTCGGGTCCACCCAGGGCCAGGCGTAGCCCGTGCCCGCGTTGAAGAAGGCAGGCTTCTGCGAGAGGTAGAGCGACGCCGGCAGCACGTGGTTGGAGATGGACGGATCCCAGATCACGGAGTTCGTGACGTAGTCGAAGTTCCCGTGTCGCAGCGTGGTCGCGGTGGCCTTGGGATCGATCGGGTAGGGGCTCCAATCGTCCCAACCCAGCTTCCAGATCGACGGCGTGTCCATGCTCCCGCTTTCGTAGACCCACCCGGTCATCTGGCCCGGAGACCCCAGGACGTTGCCGACGAAGCTGTGCCAGTACGAGTAGTACGTCACTCCCCCGCACCGTTTCGGACCGTTGGTGGCCGCCGCATCGCCGAAGTCCCGCCGGATGCCGCGCAGGTGGTTGCGGAACACCGTGTGGTAGATGGCGTTGCCGTGGGTCTTGTCCGAGTCCCAGTTGAACCCATAGTTGCCCTCGAACAAGACGTGGTGCGGGCCGACCATGTGCGAGGCGTTGAGCCCGACCTCGATCCAGCTCGTATTGGTATTGATGTACCCGTCGTCGACGTAGTTGTAGCCGAAGACCGACCCCGCACCCGCCGAGCGCGCCACCATCACCTTGTTCGCCTTGAAGGAGATGTTGTTCTCCACCAGCAGCTCCGCCGAGCCGGTCGAGAGGCTGATGGCGTAGCCGGCGCCTCCCGGCTGCGCCCAGGCGGCGTCGTGGACATAGGAGTCGCGGATCTCCACCCGGAACGAGTTTTCCACCGCGAAGCCTTCGTCGTGCCAGACGGTGTTGTCGACGCTCCTGGCCCAGCACTGCGAGCACCACTGGAAGCGCAGCTGCCCGTTGTCGCCGCCGATCAGCTTCAGGCTCTCCACGCCGGCGTTCCTGGTGAAGGGGTACCCGTAGGAGGAAAGCTGCGCGGCGTGCGAGACGCGATAGGAGATGTGGATCGGGGTGGAGAAGGTGATCGTGTTCCCGCTGATGGAGGCGATCTCCTTGACTTCGCTCGTCGGACGGTCCTGCCGGCAGAACCAGCTGGCGGCATCTCCGCTGGTCGGGGTCGTCGCGATCAGCGGATCGTCGGTCCCGAGGCCCGGATTGTGCAGCTGCCAGACCACCCGGAAGTCCGGAGAGGCCCAGATTTGACCACGGCCGGCCGGGTCCGTCTGCCAGCTCGCGCCGGAGAGCTCGTCGAGCAGGACGTCCTGCCCGGCGCTGAAGCCGGCGGCGCTGGCGACCGTCACCGAATACGCGTCCTTCACCGCATCCGTGGTCAGGTTCGTGGAGCCGGTCACGCTGGTGCTGGTGCCGTTCGTCGACCAGCGGGCAGGACCGACGATGATCAGCGGCGAGGGGTTGAGACCGGTCGCCTCCGTGTTGGGCTTCGCCCCGTCCGTCTTCTGCAACGTGGTCTGGTCCGGTCCCGCTCCCCGCAGCGTGATCCCCTTGTTGATGAGCAGGAGGTTGCCGCCATTGATGGTGAACGTGCCGGCCGAAAGCTGAACCACCTGACCCGCCGGACAGGCGTCGATGGCGGACTGGATGCCCGCGGTCGCGTCGGAA
>Ga0070708_100000252_pt1 | contig 40118 bp, 52 predicted proteins | sample KBSK5503metaG_FD_65469 | JGI IMG/M metagenome (GOLD analysis project Ga0070708, IMG submission 65469) | Corn, switchgrass and miscanthus rhizosphere microbial communities from Kellogg Biological Station, Michigan, USA - KBS K5-50-3 metaG | ecosystem: Host-associated > Plants > Roots >... | reverse complement strand
CTCCCAGGCCTCGACGTGGCTGGACCCCCAGGCCTCGACGTGGCTGGACTCCCAGGCCTCGACGTGGCTGGACCCCCTGGCCTCGACGTGGCTGGACTCCCAGGCCACGACGTGGCTGGACCCCCAGGCCTCGACGTGGCTGGACCCCCTGGCCACGAAGCGCCCCTTGCCGATACAAATCGGCATCTTGTTCTCGGACAGAGCCCTGTCGAGCTCGGCCTGCGTACGTACCTCGACGCGCTCTTTCATCGCCGCAGCGCCTCCTCGATGGTCTCCCAATCGCCCGGACGCCAGACGCCCGCCGATACCTCTGTGCACCTGCCCAGCTCGTCCAGCCAGCGCTGCTGCTGGGCGGTCACCACGCCCTTGACCCTCTTGAGCTCGCGGAACAGCAGGCGCGGAGCGCGAGCTAGCACGAGGTCAGGGAAGCCGGGTCCCGTCGATCCGCGGGAGTCGAGGACGTGGAACGCCATCCACCCCTGGAGCCCGGCGAGGTCCAGGATGCTGCGCTGTAGTTCGTCCTCCCGCACTTCCTCGTGCAGAAGCTGGCGCGCGCGGGACAGCTCGCCCTTGGCGACCGGATTGGTCATGCCGGCAGCGACTGCAGCCAGGCCGCGAGGTCCTGGTCGAGTTCGCCGGGGACGTCGTCGATCGACGCCGGTAGCCGGAGCCCCCGTGTGTCGGCGAAGTCCCGGGCCTGGCGCAGGAGGGCGCCCGGGGGGAGCCTTCTGGCCCTGGCGATCTCACGCCAGTCCGGGCCGGGGGCCGCGGGGGAGCCCACGACCGGCCCCTCCCCCGCGTTGTCCCGGTCCGCTGTTGCGGGGTGATCGAAGGGCGGCTGTTTAGGTGAAGCGTGACGAGTCTCCCCGTCCTGCTCCCCGCCCTTCGACTCCTTGAGCCGGTCGCAGAAGGCGACGATGGCCTCTACCTGCCAAGCCGTCAGCCGGCCGGTGGACTGCGTCGCCCCGCCGGTGGAGGTGTGCACGAGCTGGTGACGGGCGTCGTCGGTCTTGACCCCGACCTCACCCATGACGGCGTTGGCCCGGCGCCGGCGGTTAGCGTAGACCTCGGGCTGCTCGCCGGCCAGTTCGGGCGGGTTGAGCGGCGGATCGACCGGCACAGTGACCGTTGACCGCGGAGGAGGGGTCAGGCCCGGGTCCTCGCCCTGCTCGACGATCTCGGCGTCGGTGATCTCGTCGTCCTGGCCGTCCTGCATCCCGCTCATGCCGTCACTGACGATGATGCCCTCGGCGGCTGTCTCGTCGAGGTCCGATGTCACCTGGTGGCCCTGCTCCTCGGCGGTGTAGAGGCTGACGCCGTGGCCGATCATCACGTCCGAGAAGTGGCGTCGGCAGAGACGGGAGGCGGCTCGTGCGACCAGCTGGTCACTGGGGTAGTTCCACCAGTTGTCCTTGTGCTCAACCTTGCCCTGGGCGATCGCCTTTAGTGCCCAGTCCGGCAACTCGGTCTGGCCGAACTTCGCCGGCACGTACCCGGGCCCCTCGCGGCGGAGGTAGACCCGCTCGAAGTACCCCTTCCGGCCGTTGCTCCCGTCGACCCAGCGCTTTACCCACTCGGCGGTCAGCCCGGCCCGGTCGGCCTCCTCGATCGTCCACGTGACGACGTGCCAGTCCTTGCTTTCGTGTCGGCGGCCGCGCACCGTGGCCCTCTTGTCGTCGGACTCGCTGTCGACCACCTCGGCCTCATGGCCGGCCTCGCGGATCAGAGCGAGACGACCCTGGGCGTTGACCTCGGCGCGGCCCTCAATCGGGTCGATGAAGCGCAGCGAGGTGACCATCGACCAGCCGAGCTCGGCGCCGTAGATCGTGGCGAAGACGATCGCCTCGGGCTTGTCCGCGTAGGTCTTCGGCACCATGCCGCTGTTGGCGAGAACCTTGGCCCTGTGCATCACAGCGTCAAACGACAGGTCGGCGGCCGCGGCGCCAGCTGGCACCCGCGGCGTCTGTCGGCTGAGGACGTCCAGGCGCCCGGCTTGATCTCCCACCGTGATCTCCCTGTTAGGTCGTGGACTGAGCGAGGGCGAGCGCCATCGCGAGGTGGCGTACTTCGGTACCGTCGGCGGTGCCGGTCTGCTTGCCGACGTGAGCGGCAAGCATCCGGTACGTGCCGCGGATGAAGGCGGAATTCGGCAGGGCGTCGTCGCCCATGTTCGGGTCGACGTCGCGGGCCGCCAGCTCGCGGATGCACGGCCGGCCCCGGTCGACGCTGACCAGTGTGTAGATGCGGCCGCGCTCGTCGTCGTCCCGATAGCCGGCCACGACCCCGCGCACGCGCCTGGGTGGCGGGTCGAGCTGGTCGGGGTAGCGGGCGGCCAGGAACCAACCGACGTCGACGAGCGAGAGCAGTTCGGCGTTGAGCTTGTTGAGGCGGTCGAACTCCTCGACGCTGGCACAGGGGTACAACTGTCCGTCAACGAAGCAGCGCGTGAGCGTGCCGTACTGCACGGGCTCGTGGTCGTCGATGTCGGGGAGCGTGCCGAGGAGGTTCACGCGACCTCCCATAGCTGCTTGTCGATCAGCGGGTGCCGGTCAACCCTGGGCCGCGACGGGCACGACCAGGACCGGCCGACGACCTCACCAACCATCGACCAACCGGCTGCCCGGAGGCTGGTGCCCGGCTCTGTAGCGAGGATGTACGTGCCCATCCGGAGGTAGCCCATGGCCCTCGCTGCGCGCCACGCAGCGGCGTACAGGGCCGAGCAGGCGTTGGGGCATCCATCGGTGGCGAGGCGAGTGACCTCGGCGGTGAAGCCGTCATCCCGGGCGCGGGACGTAGGTCGACCGACGATGGCCACTCCCCGGACCGCTCCGGCCTCGTCGACCACGGCGAGGGAGAACTTGCAGCCGCGGGCCGCGCCGTGGTGACGGTGCGTGCGTTCGACGAAGTCGTTGGCGGCGCGCAGCGTGAGAGGCACGATCGTGAGACGAGGCTGGCTCATGGCCGACCCAGCCCGAGAGGTCCGCGCAGCTCGGCCAGGATCTCGTACGGCTCAAGTGGGCGGTGCCGACGCTCGTCCCTGTGGCCCACGACCAGGCCCGCGACGAACGCGGCCACGTGGGTGATGAGGCACGCGGTGAAAAGGAGGCTCCACATGCCGGTCATCGGTCACCGCTGGTCGGGTCCGCGCTCGGTCCGAGATACCTCCCGCGGACCCGACCGGTTGGAAGAGCCTGTACCGTTGCACTTCCCGGTGAGCGGCCCTGTGCCCTTCCGGTCGCGGCTGGCCGATCCCCCACGGCGGACGGGGAATCAGCATCAGCCGCGACCGCAGGGGCCAGGTCGATGGACAGGACGACGTTGGGCTCGGTAGGCAGGCAGGGGATCACCGCGCCGACCTCTCGGCCCGCATGAGCTGCAATTCACGGCGGACGGCGTTGGCCTTGACCTCGGCCCGCTCACACGTCTTGTCCAGCCGCTCGATCCCGGTCGCGATCTTGGCCAACTCGGCGACGAGCCAGTTGTTGTGCTTGGTGAGCAGCCGGACGCGGCAGGAGAGGATGGCGATGGCCAGTCCCCAGCACACGACGGCGCCGACCACGAGCGCGGCGGTAACGAGGTTCATCCCGTTGCCGCCTTCCCGGGCTTGGGGCAGGCGCCGTACTCGCCCGCAGCCGTGGACCGGAGCGCGACCGCTGCGTCAGCCCGGAAGCACATCCATCGGTAGACCCGCGCGACCGGGTCCTGGTTCGCTGGGTCCTCCCACGACCGCAGCCGACGCAGTTGGCTGTCGACCAGGACGCGCTGCTCGGCCGAACCGTCCCTGGACGTGGACGGGGCGCGTAGGCCGGCCTGGACGCCGAACGTGAGATCCCGCCGCGGGCTCACGTCGTGCGCCGATCGGCCAGGGCGTTCACGCTCGGTACCGGCCCGCCCTTGAACGGTACGGGTGGGTCCACGGGCACGACATCGGCCAACAGCCAGGCCCATCTTCCAGCGGTAAAGTCTCCGTAGGGGCGCTGGTCTTCAACCCGTATCGGACGACCATTGTTAGGTTTTCCCGGCCCGAGTAGCCACAATCCTCCCTCTTGGTGAGGCAGACCGCCGTCGTGTGGCAGGTTGCGGACGTGGTGCCCGTTGGGCGACCCCACCGTTGAACCGATCGGCACCACGTCGACCAGCGTGGCCGTGGCGACGATGGCGCCAAGAGGGCACACCAGCAGCCGGTCCCACCCGCCGGACATCATCTGCTCGCCCTTGGCGATTGGCTCGCCGGTGACGTTGGTCCACGTCCCGACGTTCAGGGCGCCGTTGCCGAGTGGCCGTTTCGCGGCGTGGATCGCCAACGGCCCCCGGTACTGCGTCGACCACGAGCGGGTCTCGATCGTCTTCACCCCGAGGGCGATGAGCGACGCCCACGGCTGGTGCAGGGTGAGCACCTTCACGCCTTGGCCTCCCGGTCAGCGCCCAGGCAGGCGTCCTCGCACGCGATCTCGGCCAGATCAGCGCACACGACGCACCAGGTACACAGCTCAGCCGTGTCGGGGTCGAACGTGTCGGGGTCGATCTCTTCCACCCCGGACACGTCCACCCCGCACAGGGCCCGGTCGGGCGAATGGTCCGGGCAGTAGCGGTGCAGGAGCCTGGTCACGAGATCGCCCGTACGGCCAGCAGCCGGTCTATCTCGGCCGCGATGAGCGCGCCGGCCTTGACCAGCTGGCGAACCGGGTCGTCAGGCGTTGGCTTCCACGAGCAACCATTGGTGCCGTCGATAGCTGGCCACGGCCATCCCTCCGGCTCCTCGAAGTGGTCGCAATCGCCGTCGGTGACGAGATCCGCCATGTAGGCCCACGCCGCCGCAGCCAGCTCGCCGTTGGGTTCATGGGACAGATCGTGAGCGGTCGGGTACCCCTCGACGACGACCTGCCGCCGGCGCTCGGCGGCGATCAGGTCGGCGCCTCCATCCAGCCTCTGCAGCTGGTTGACGAGGTACGGCACGGCCTGGCCGTCATCGAGCACCACGAGCGCCGTGCTCGGGACATGGGCGACGGGCGACTCGTCGACCTCATCGACCGTTCCCGGCCGGGTGCGCTGGCTGAGGAGCTGGAGCGTTTCGTCCCACTCGGGGCGCACCTGCACGCGGTCTCCGGGGGCGATCACGCGGGCACCTCGAACTCTTCGACGGTGGACCGCAGCGTGTCTTCACGACCGGAGAGCGGATGGTCCTCGCACCACTGCGCCGTCGAGCAGCACTGCGGGACCGTCCCCGACCCATGGCAGGCAGGGCAGGTGGGGTCGAACTCGTCGTACCAGCCGCACGCGGGGCATAACTCACAGTCCTCGAACACGAGCGACGAGCCGCATCGGCCGCACTGCACCTCGGTGTTCGCGCGCTGGACCTGCTGGCCTTCCTCGTGGGGGCGGGGAGAAGAAAGGGCGGTCATGAGCGCGCCTTTTCGGCCGCGAACGCCCGGGCGAAGTCCTCAGGGTGATTGCGAGCCACGGCCCGCTCGGCACGGTCGCGCCGGCTGTCATAGCCGGGCGAGTCCGTGCGGCCCCGCTCGACCCACAGGGCGGCGAACTCGTCGCCGTGCATGCGGGCGACGATGTGCCGCGCCCGCTGCCGCGCCCGCTGGTCAGCGCGGTGAGCCTCGATGCCAGCGGGGGATCGGGGCATGCCGCCGTAGCGGGTCGCGGGAGCGTCCTTGCGCTCGGCCAGGGTGCGGGCGGTCACAGCCGCTCCAGCGCGGTGGGCCATTGGCGGAGCGCGCACGGCACGCAAAGGCGCATGCCGGACTGGCCGTAGCCGGCGACCTGGCTCCGGTCCTCGACGTAGATGGTGCCGGGCTCGATGACATCGGCGCAGCCGGCCGCCTGAGCCCGGCCCTGCGGCACGTCCTGGAGGGCGATGGCGCACGCCTCGGCGTAGGCGGCGAGGTGGCAGCGGTGCCGGTGCCGGGCGCGCCGCGGGATGACCTGCTCCTCGTACGACCGCAGCCCATACCGGACGTGGGCGATGTCGCCCAAGCCGCCACCTTCGATCAGTCGGAGAGCGGCGGTCATGCCAGCCCAACCCAACGGCCGATAATCACTCTTATGTTAAGCTGTGATTGGCTATCTGATCTGGTGCTGTTTGACAGCGTATCACACGAGAGGAGCGGGCGGGCGGTCATCGCGCTCGTCCCACGGGGCAGAGACGCTGACGGTCAGTGCGCTCACGCTGCCGATCGATCCTGTCGACCTGGTACTCCTGCCACGTGGCGCAGGCTCGCTTGTGGGACGACTTGCCGCCGTTCCCGAACACCTTCCGGCCGCAGAAGCAAGTCCACGCCCGCCGGGCATGAACCGATGCGCTGGAGCTGCGCGCCGAGGTCACGCTGCCGCCCCGATCCCGAGCTGCTCTGCCCAGCGGCGAAGCGTCTGGCCCGAGATGGTGATCGCGTGCTCGGCGTAGAGCCGGCGCGACACTTCCTCCCATGACCCCGTGGTGCTGTAGAGCGAGCCCATGAGGGCCTCAAGCTGGCCTTGCGCGAGCTTGTCGGCCATCCGAAACTGAGCAGATCGTGGTGCCACAGCGGAAAGACTATCCGCTCAGCGGATGAATCGCAACAACTTATTGCCATTTGTTGTCCACAGGAGCATGATGGGTCGGTGACCGGAACACCTACTCCCGAGCGTGAACAAGTCGCGGCGGAAGTAAGGGCCCTCATGGGCCGAGGCCGCGGCCATCGCCGTGTATCCCAAGCGAGGCTCGCTGCCGACCTTCACATGGCACAGGCGTCACTCTCACGTCGGCTGACCGGCGAGGTGCCCTTCGACATCGACGAGCTGGCACTGATCGCCCGGTATTTCGGTGTGCCCCTGGGCCGACTCCTCGGCGAGGCGGTTACGATCAGAGACACGGGCCGTTTGCTCAGTTCACGAGCGGCGTAACTACCCGCAGTGGTAAGCATCGACCAGGGTGGGGACTCTGGCGGAAACGACGGCTTGGCTTCTCGCGGTCGGACTTGCTCCGAAGACAGCACGTCTCTATGCGAGGAACATCCTGGCCGCGGACCTATGGTGCCGGGAACGGGGTCTCGACCTGGCGACACTGGCCCCGGAGGTGGTCGTCGAGCTGGCGGACACGAAGCCCCTGACGCACTCCACGAGGACGATCCTGCGTGCGTCGCTGCGCCACTACTGGGAGAGAGTTGGCCGGGACAACCCGCCGCTGAGGGCGGTCCGAGTCCCACCGGAACCCCGTCACCACTGCCGCGCCCTCGACGAGGACGACGCCCGTATCCTCGCAAGGGCAGCGCGAGCGCGCTCCGACCGCAAGGGCCTGGTCGTGATCCTGGGTCTCTACCAGGCGATGCGGCGTGAGGAGATAGCCACTCTGCCGTGGTCGGCCACCCGCGAGGAGGGTTGGCTGCGCATCGTCGGCAAGGGATCGAAGGAGCGCCGGATCCCACTCCACGAAGTCACAGCGGAGGCTCTAACCTGGATGCCCCGATCGAGCGATTACGTCCTGGTCGGCCGGTACGGCGGGCCAGTCACGCCGGCCACGGTCTGGGCCTGGGTGCGGGAGGTGTCCGAGGCGGCTGGGGTGCCCGTGGTTCCTCCCCATATCTTGCGACACACCAGCCTGGCCACGGCGAACGACAACACCGGCGACCTGCGGGCCGTGCAGGCGTTCGCCGGGCACAGCAAGCCCGAGACCACCGCGGGCTACACAAGGGCGCACACCCGCCGCCTGGCCGCCGTGGTTGCATCCCTCGACTACTGACGTAGGCTCTCGACCAGGCGACCGGAGGGGGAGAGCATGAGGCGGATCATGGTGGATGACCCCTTCGGGTGGGGCGGCTTCTGCGCCGCCATGATCGGCCTCCCGGTGGGCTGGCTCACTGGTCACCCGGCCGTAGGTGGAGCGCTGTTCCTCGCCCTCTGGCCGGTGCTGGCCCTGTCCATGAGGCCTTGAAGCGGGATGCTCACCGTTCACCGTCGGCCGCAGCCGGTGAGGAAGGCAGCCGATGGCGGTGCGGGGATGGGCATCACCGGTCGCTCGCCGCCGAGGCGCACGAGGCAGTCCCCGCACAGCCCGTGGAGCACCACCGGGCCGCCGCACTCGGTACCGTCGCCGGAGCGGCCATCGGCCCAGCACCCGGCGGAGCGGTCGGGATCGTGCATCTCCTCGCCGCCCCAGGGAATCACGACGCCGGCCCGACCTCTGCCCAGCAGGGCTGACACCAGCCGTTGGGCTCGGCACGGTCCCGGCAGAACGACCCGTCGAGGCGCGTGCCGCCCTCGTTGACGCAGCGGTCGTCGGCCTCGACGGCTGCCGCTCCGCCGGCGTAGAGGGCGAGCGCCGCCCGCACCGCCGTCCACTGCTGGGGCGTCCATGCGATCACTGGTCCTCCTGACGGTGGCGGTGATGATGATGATGGGCAGTCGGCAGGTGGTCGGCCAGGATCTCGACGTCGACCGCCGTCTCATCGGCGAAGACCCGGCTGGCGCCGCACGCCCACACGACCCGGACGCCGCCCTCGGCCCTGAGCACGAACCGGCGGGGGCAGCCGGCGGCGTGCATGTCGTCGGCCTCTACGGCGCCGGCCGGGCGTCCATGCACCCGTCCCGGGCGGCCAACCCCTCCTCGTGGCGCCACTCACCCTCGCGCCGCCCCAGTGCCGTTCCGCAGCCCGCACAAGTCGCCCGCTCGACGTCGGGGGCCCCGGCCGGGATCGGCACACACAGGCCCGGGAGGTTGATGACGGGCGGCCACGGCGGCAGCAGTGCCTCGCTGCCGGCGGCCAGGTGCAGCGTGTCGCCGGCGAAGCTCGGCACGATCCCGTGCTCCGCCCGCAGGCGGTCGCCGGCCTGGTCGTCGGGACCGTGCCAGGTTCCCACGTCAGAGCGAGTCCGTGAGGACGCCAGCGGTGAGGAACCCGTGGTAGTCGCTAGTCAGGATCGAGGGCGTAACGCTGAGGCTCGGCGGGTTGTGCGGGTCGCCGGTGCGCGTCCAGCCGGGTCCAGGAACGCCGTTGTTGCGGGACGGCCCATCGACGTGCCACCAGTGGCCGCGGCTGTCCGACTTCGCCGGTGGGAGGACGACGACGAGGGCGATGCCATCCGGCCCGACACCGAAGGGACGCAGCCAGGCGCCGTCCTGCATGGCTCCGGGCGGCAACGACTTGTGCGGCCATTCCCGGCCGTCGTCGGCCCGGTAGATCGGTTCCTGATTGACTTGGCGCTCGTCGTCGTCGGTGAACTCGTAACCGCACCCGCAAGCGGTGGGCCACTCGGGTCGGTCGGCGTAGTCCTCGACGTGGAGGGCGGCGACCGTGTCCCGCTCGCTGAGCATCAGCAGCTGGCGACCGATAGCGACGGAAGCGTTGTGGTAGTCCCGCCCGAGCGGGCATCCCTTGTCCTGGCGGCAGTAGCGGTGAAGCGATATCTCAGCCTCAGGGGTGCGCTCCACCCAGAAGCAGGGCCAACTCACGGCGTGAACCGCTCGTCGGTGTCCAGGCGCCGACCGACCCAGTCGGTAGCCTCCGGTGGCTTCTCGGGGGCGTTGGGCACGGCGTAGACCCCCAGGCCCGAGAGCAGGCCGGCGATCCAGGCGCCCATCCCCTCCTGCAGGGTGAGGCCGTCGCCCAGCGAGGCGGCCAGGGCGGCCAGGCCGGCCATGATGCCGGCGAGGAGGGCCTTGCGGTACAGGGCGGGGTTCATGGTGCTCCTGTCGGTGGTCGGGCGAACGGGTCGGCGCCGGCCCGGATGGCATCCATGCGCCGGGCCACGTCGGCGCAGGCCGCCGGGCGCTCGTCCTGGGCGTAGAGGGCGGCGCAGTCGATCGAGCGCTGCAGGGCGGCGATGGCGCCGGCAAGGGTGGCGGCCTGGCGTTCCCGAGCCTCCGGGGACGTGGCGCCGTTGATCTGGTCCACCACGACGGCGATCTGCTGGGCGAGGCCCTCAATGCGTTCCCGACTGGAGCGCCGCTCCCTGCCGCTCTCGACGGCGCCGGCGACCAGCCACGTCATCCCGGCGAGGCCGACGAGCACCAGCGTCAGGGCGGCGATCCACCAGCGCCGACGGAGCCAGGCGGTGGCCCTCATGCCGCCACGGCCTTGATGAGGGTCAACATGAGGCCGGTGACGGTGAGGAGGAGCAGCGCCGTGGCCCAGGCCACCCGGCGGGCGTCCTCGGCGATCTTGCGGGTCTCGGCTGCTGCGGCGGCGTCGGTCTGCTTGTCGGCGGCGGCGATACGGGCGTCGGCCAGGCGGTCGCGCTCGTACTCGCCCTTCGGGACGTAGGCCAGCTCGCGGAACTGGCTGCGCATGTCTGCGCCCAGCTGGTCGAGACGGGCGTCTACGTGGCGCCGGTCCTCCTGCTGTCGCCGCTGGAGTTCGTTGAGCTGGTAGAGCACCAATTCGAGCGAGGGCTGGGGTTCGTCGGCGGGGGGCATCGGCTGCTGTGTCCTCTGGTCGGGGGTGCTGGTACCTACGGTCTGAAGTAGTGCGTGCACCATTGCTGCGTCCTTCCCGGTCGTCGTAGGTTCACGGCAGCCGGCGGGATCGGAAGGTGGTCCTGCTGGTTAGGCCCCGGGCGTGGGGTCTTCATCCCCGCGCCCGGGCCGCTCGGTGTTGCAGGTGAGACGGTTCATCTCGCCGTCAGTGCGGCGACGAGGCCGATGACGGCGACGATCACCGCGGCGACGCTGACGGCCACGGCGATCGCCCATTGGTTCCCACCCTTGGTCTCGGTCTGGGCGACGCGCTGGCCGGCCTGTTCGTACTGGACCCGGGACAGCTCCTCGATGCGCTTGATGAGCGGCTCCAGCGCGATGGCTTGGGCCGACGCCGCAGCGGCAGCAGCGGCCGCCGCCTGAGCGCGCAGGGTCTCGGCGGAGGTGGCGACCACGGTGGCCAGGGTGGACGCCTGGGTGGCCGACACCTCCGCAGCTCGTGAGACGGCGGCCGCGTCGACCGCCCGGATGGCGTCAAGGCGGGCGCTCTCCTTGGCCTGCAGCTCCGTTTGGTGCGCTGCCCGGAGGTCAGCGATCTCCTTGACGTGGGCCGACGCCATCTCCCGGAGGTCGTCCTGGCGCTTGACCGCGGCCTCGACCAAGGCGAGGACGTTCTCGGTCGGGTCGACGACGGGGGCGCCCGACGCGTCGACCCCCGGACCAGGGTTGCGTGCCACTTACAACGCCTTGAGCGCGGCCACGAGCGGCACGAGGGTGACGAGGGCCAAGCCAAGCCAGCCGATGGCGATGGACCGGCGCACGGTGGTGACGCCCCACGCCGCGGCCATGAAGCACACGATGGCCAGGACGTAGACGATGACCTGCCAGGGTGCGGACATCAGCCCTCCTCGTTGGAGACTGCGCACGCGGCCAGCACCGCGGCCACGCCCTGCGGGTTCGGCTCGGCCCTGAGTGCCACCGTGCCGCCGGCGTCGCGGTGGAAGGCGTCGTTGACGTCACCGATCGGCGTGGCTCCCGCGGCCAGCAGGGCCAGGACGTTCTCGGTGGTCGTCAGGACGATGGGGTTGTTCGCCGGGCGCAGCAGGAACACGGCACCGCCCCAGTTGTAGAGCAGGTAGGCCTTCATGGAGTCGTCCTCCTCGGGGTCAGGTACAGGATCAGGGGTCGGCGTGGGCACCGGGCCTGGCCCGGGACTCGGGTGGCCGCTGTGAACCCAGTCGTAGATCTCGTCGCCGGGGCACTCGGTAGCCGTGATGTCCCGATGGCCACAGATCTCGCCACCACCCAGCCACTCGATGGCGTCGTTGATGGCCTGCCGGGCCGAGCCATCGTCGACAGCGAGCCTGCCGAGAGGGCTGACGGGAACGACCGGGTTGAGCAGGATGTGATCGAGCACGGTAGCGAGCGCATCGTCGTGGCGGCCTGGCGCTGGCAGCCCAGCGGCCAGGGTGAACTCGTCGCCCTCGCCGCCAAGGAAGCAGACGGCGTAGAACCGCTGATTGCCGTCGTCGGTCCCGTTGGCCGCCGTGCGGTGGCCCGGCCCGCGCCCCTCGAAGACGTAGCCGTGCGGGCAGCCGATGGCCGAGTAGGCGAGGTCGGCCCATCCGCGGGTGTCCATGTGGAACGCCTGGATTCCACGCACAAGTGCCGCGCACGAACTGTGCGGAAAAGACCCTATGTGCGGCCCTTCCCAGTGAACGGCAACCCCGTCCGGGGTGATATTGGTCGACGTCGAGGCGGAGCGGGCACCCCACTGTGCACGGCTGACGAACTTCATGGGCGCTCCCCCCAGGGTCCTGAACGGCTCGGCCTCGCGGACACGGCGGTTCCGCACCCCCGCCATGCCCTTGTCGTAGCGCCGCCCGCTCGGTCCTTTGCCGTCGACGAGCTCGACGGCGGCACCGGCGAAGTCCTCGGCGTTGATCAGCTTTACGACGGACGTGGCCGGGAAGCCGGTCGCGGGTGAGATGCCCCAGTTGAAAGCGAAGCTGACCAGGCAGTCGAACTGCGCTTGGGTGAGGGGCACGTCGATGGTGTCGTTGACCGAGGCGACGTAAGGCTGCACGTCGCCGATGAAAAGGTCCCAGACCTCGGCGTCGCTGAGCGAGCGGTCGGCGAAGCCCTGGTCAGTGGACGGGTTCCAGACGTGGCCGATGCCGATTGTCCACGTTCCGAGGGAGTCCTGGTACCAGTCGTTACGCTCGCCTTCTTCTGCTGCGATGAAGTTGGCGCCGTCGTCGGACAGCTCCACTACCGCGACCATTGGCCCAGCTCAGGGCCTTCCCGCACGCCGTACAGCACCTCGCTTCCCCACGCCAGGTCGGCCCGGCCGAGGGAGTTGAACCGCAGGACCACGAGGGCGTCGTCGCCGTTGTCGCCGTGGTAGTTGACGGTCTCGCCCGCGATGACGACACGACGCTCAGTCTCGGACATTCGTGCCTCCTCGGGCGTAGGATTGGGGAACCGCACGAGAGTGGGGAGTCGCGGATAACCGGAACGGCCGCGATGCCTGAGCCAGGGTGCTTAGACCTCACTGAATCCGCTGGGCTGGGCATCAGCGGCTCGGGCGGCTACCTCGGTCGACTGGCCCGGTCCCGCATCCACTCCACGGCGGCGATCTGGCTGGGATCTAGGCCGGACTCCACTTCGGTCAGCCGGTCGCCGACAACGAGGGTTGTGGCGTCCTCATCCGACCAGATCACGCCCGGCAGCTCGAACCTGGAGCCGTCCGAACGGCGCATGAAAGCGGTGTAGCCCGGCCCACAGGAGCGGGTGCGACTGAGAACCCGCACCGGGCGGTGGAACACCGTCTCGCCCTCGATCATGGGCGGGTCGGCGAGGTCCGGGTCATCGAGCCCGGCCTCAGGATGGCAGAGGTAGATGGTGTCGCCCTCGCGCACGCCCGGGCGGGTATCGACGCCCGAGAGCTTCACGCTCACGCTCAGCGGGGGCTCGGCCTCCCGGGCGGCCAAGGCGATGGCCAGGGCGTCGGCGTAGCCCTGGTGGTCGACGGTGCTGGCCGAGACCGGCTTGACCCGCACGATGGGCCGTTCGTTGTAGTCCAGCTCGGCCGTACCCGGGACCTCGGCCACGGCGGTGATCGGGAAGTCCTGGCCGCTCACCGTCTTGCGGTCGGCGCCGATGACGAGGATGTGGGTGGGCCGGTCGGTGACGTCGACCTCGGGGTCGTCCATGCTCTCGACGTCGCGGTCTCGAGGCAGCAGCGTGACGGGGACGGCACTGTCGGGGCCGTGGTCGGTGCCCACGGTCGTGGCCACGTCGATGGTGGGTGGGTCGGCAGGGTTGACCCGGTACTCACGGGGCGGGTCGGAGATGACCGAGCAGTAGTGCTCCAGGGCGTCTCGGTCGGTCAGGTTGAGGATCAACCAGTCGTAGGGGATGACCTCGGGGCAGTCGATCGTCCCGGGGGCCAGACTGAGCGGATCGCCGGTGTCGGGGTCGGTGAGCAGCTGGGCCACGATGGCATCCCCGGTCGCCGGGGTGACGCCGGTGCGGGCCAGGGACATGCCGGCCAGCGACCATCCGGAAGTGCTGCCCTCGGCGACGAACATGGTCCGCACGAACTGCGCCCCGGCCGGCGCGGTGGAATCGACGTAGACGCTCGCTTCTGACGGATCGACGGTGGCCGAGTCGTAGACCACAGTGGCGGTGTCGGTGTCGACGAAGGTGAAGTCGGCGGCGTAGAAGAGGTCACCGTCCACGTCGGTGAAGATCACCCGGCGCTCGACCTCCTCGTAGCCCGAGGGCGGGGTTAGGTCCATGGCCAGCTCCTTGACCTCGCCATCAGTGCCGTCCATGGTGGCGGACTCGATGATGACGTCGGGGTACCCCGCCCGGATGCAGCGCATCGACAGCTTGATGTTGCCGGTGTTGAGGTTGGGGCCCGAGCGCACCTTGCAGCGGACCTTGTAAGTGCGCTCGGGAGTGACGACAGCAACTCCGCCGATGATGCCGGCCCGGTTGTTGTCGAGCTTGGTGATAGTGATGCGACGGACGTAGACCGGCGCGCCGATGATGTCCTGGCAGCTGACGAACGGGTAGAAGAACTCCTGGCCGGTCGACGGGCGGAACTCCTTGCGGATCTGCTCCCATTCAAAGTCGGTACTGCCCTTGTCCTCGCCCACCGTCTCGGGGTCGACGGTGTCGCCGACGAGCATCCCGCCCACCCGGTAGCTGCCGACCTGCAGGTCGTCGCCCGACTGGGCCAGCCCGGCGACCTCGTACCGGGTGTCGACTTCGACCGCATAGCCGACGTCACTGGTGATCTTGGCCCGGTTGCCCTTCACGCGCTTGCACGTCACGTCGTCGAGGTGCCAGTAGCCGGAGTGGTGACCGCTGACGGTGTAACCGATGTTCAGCTTGTCGCGGTTGGGAGGGATCGGGATGCGCACCGTCATCCGCGTGTACTGCGCCGGGGTGACTGAATGCTCGGAGCCCTTCATCGCCTCCGCTGGGTACCACTTCTCGTGGTTGGCGCTTGTGGGGTGAGGGATGTGCCCGTACAGGTGCGCCTGGCCATCGGTGCTCGGTGCTGGCCACAGGAAGCCCTCGAGCTCATACTCCTCACCGGCCACCACGTCGGCCGGATCAACGCCGGGGTCGGCGGAGAACTGCACCCGGGCGAACTTCTCATCCGGGGTGCCGGCGACCCCCGCGGTGGTGAAGCAGTTGGACCCGTCGGTGCCCTGCCCGGTGTCGTGGTAAAAGGGCGTGGCCGGATCCGCGATCTCGGTGTTGGTGTACCAGCGGCTGATGTCCGCCTCGAAGCGCCCGTTGGGAATGAGATCCTTCTGGGTGACGGGCCCGCAGCGGATGGCAGCGAGCCCTCCATAGTCGACGATGTCCATGTCGCCCGGGAACTCAGAGATGTCCGTCCACGCCACGCCACCGTCGAGGCCATCGGCGAAGGCATAGATCACCGGTTTGGGGATGGGGGCGCAGGCAACCACGTTGGTGCCGCCGAACATGGTCCCGGGCACGACCGTGACGTAGGCGGACTCGGTCCACCCGGTGTCGCCGGCAGCCAGATCGCCGTTGGTCCACAGGTTGGGCGGGTCGAACTTGCCCTCGTACAACGTTCGCACGCGGCCCTTGCCCACGCCGGAGACGCCACTGGCTTGGGCCCGGTACTGGTTGCCCGGCCGGACGGGAAACCGCTCGTCGCTCTCAAGGATGTCGTCCTTGACCAGCCCGCCGGCACAAGTGGCGGGACCTCCCTCGGGGATGACCCACAGGCTGCCCTCCGCCGGCCGCTGCCAGTACAGCGCGCCGAGGGTGAAGACCGGGTTCCCAAGCTTGTTCGCGCCCGAGATGTACTCCCGGTCGGCGATGCGGGGCCCGATGCCGCCCCCGCCCGGGTGCCAGATCATCCCGGGCCCGCCGATGGTCAGGCCCTTCTCGTCACCCTTGACCCGGGTGAGCAGGCCGACGTAGGTGAGCTCGGCCGCGGGGTCGTACAGCTGGAAATACAGCTTGCGCGGCTTGCGCCTGCCGTTGGCGACCACGGTGAGCTTGTCGTAGCTGTCCGGCGTCCAGTTGACGTCAGCGCTCCATCGGCCCTCCGCCATGTGGACTTCGGTGACGGTGAGGGCCACGTCAGATGGCGTCGCCGTTGGCGTCGACCCAGGTTGAGCCATCCGACCAAATCGGCTGCTTGAGCGTGGAGTCCCATATCATCGTCCCCTCTGGCACTGCGGATGCACCCAGGGCGTTGCGCAGGGTGGTGCTGTAGTTGCCAGGCCGAAAGCCCACAGCGGCCCGGGCCAAGCCGGACGGAGTGACGCCGAAGACCTCGATCGAATCGCTGAGGTCCTGCCCGAAACCCCGGGCCCGCACGAACCACCCGTTGCCTTCGGCGCCGTTGTAGACGGTCGCGTAAGGCGACAGGATGCCCGGGCCATAGGCGATGCCGAAGCTGGCGAACGGCGCGTCGAACTGGTCGCCGCCGTGCTGGTCGATGACTGCGTTCTCGCCCGAACCTCCCCAGTCAGGAACGATGATGGGCGGCCCGTAGGACGCGATCCCGTTGACCTGCATGCGCCCGCGGGGGTGGGCGATCTGCGTCCCATCTCCACCCCAGAGCACGGCGCCGGTGCCGTTGGTCTGCTCGACGGTGATGTCGCAGAACGGGCGGACGATCGACGAACTGGCCAGGTCGAAGATGGTCCCGTCGTTGTCAACGTTGCCCCGGAACCGGAACCCGCAGTCGAAGACCTGGACGCCGGCTTCGGTCTTCAACGCTGTCTGACCGCTGTCGACGTTGAACTTCAGATCGAGGTCGTTGTAGAAAAAGGACGGGCTGGCCGCGGCGTGCTTGCGGAAGCGGTAGCAATAGGTGCCGTTGCGCGACTCGGCCCGGATGTTGCCTCTCTCCGTCCAGGTGCCGAGGTCGTCGTAGAAGTCGTTGAAGAAGTCGAAGTTGGCGCTGTCCACGCCGTCGAACCCCGAGACGAACGTCCCGTCGATGGTCAAGCTGATGGCGCCGTTGCACTGGACTCCGATTGCCCCGTCGCCGGCGCCGGTGCCGTCGATGAAGCCGCCCCTGAGCACCCCCGCCTTCGCGACGGTGAAGGGGTCGATACGAACGCCGACACAGACGCCGTCGCCGGTGTAGACGAGGTTCGACACGCCCATGTCGAAGACGACCCGCGGGGAGCGGACCTCGAACGCGGGGTCGGCCAGGCCCTCGACGTCGTAGCTGTCGCCGGCCAGGACGACCGTGCCGTAGCCCCGGTCGTTCGCGTCGGCGAGGGCGTCAGCGATGTCCGACTCGGTCCCTTCTGGGCCGATGATGACCACGTGCCGGGCAGCGTTGAGACGGGCACCCAACTGCTGGTGATGGGCGATACCGCCCGTCGTGGCGCCCGGTTCGCCCTCCGGGACGATCGACTCGGGAAAAAGGAGATCGGGGTCCCAACTCACGCGACCACCTGCCTCGGGCGGCTCGTGTCGCCGAGCTGGCGGTGCAGATCGTGGGGCCGATCGCGAGTCACCGGCGTCCCCACGCCGGCCCCGAAGCGGGCGCTGGTCACCGAGGCAGCGGTGACCGAGAACGTGCCGGCGTTGGCCGCCGCCGAGTCGATGGCACCGACGTAGCGGCGGAAGCCGAGGATGGTCTCAGCGGTCTCCTCCACTCGTCCGAGGTAGGCGGTGCCATCCAGCGCGGGCGAGGCCGTCCAGCGGACGCGGCGGTCGGTGACGACCAAGGGGGCGCGAGTCGAGCCGTGCTGGACGCGGCAATGGCGCTCGCCGCGACGCAAGGTCACGAAGGCATCGGCGACGAGGGGCGCCACCAGGCGGATGGTCACCACCTCGGGGCTGATCCGCACCAGGCGCACGGCTATGAGCGACGCCGCGACCGACGGCGAGTCGATGATCAGTGTGCCCATGGCGAACCATGCCGGGGTGCTGTACGAGCCGCCGTAGGTGTCGGAGTACGTGTCGCTGTAGAAGTCGCCGACGACCACCCGACCGCGTCGGGCCTCAACGGTGAGGGTGGGGGTTGCGCCGGCCGCTCCGACGGTGAGGCGCAGCAGTCCGTTGTTGATGCGGCAGTGGGTCGTCGCCGCGAAGCGCCACGGGCCGAACACGTTGTGAACCTGGCTGAGATCCCGGGCCCGGCAGTCTCCGCCGGACTGGGAAGCGGAACGGGGTCGGCCGAGGGGGTAGGAGCGGACGGTCACGGCTGCTCCATCACGGGGTCGTAGGCGCGGCTGATCTCGGTTCCGTCGATGACGATCCGCATCTCGTCCGCGAAGGAATCCAGGTCCGAGGGGGGCAGGGCCACGACCGTGCGGGGGGTGATCCCGACAACGTCGGGGATGGTGGCCAGGTCGACCTCAAGGCGGGTCGAGACCGTCATGCCGCGGCCCCCAGATAGGCCGCCGCCAGGGCGAAGTCCGCAGCGATCGTCCCGGCGTTGAACTGGTACGGCACGAAATCGAAGGACTTCATGATGTACAAGCCGTTGAACGGGGCGATCACGGCGTACGGCGAGGTGATCGTAGCCAGCACGCCCGTGTGGCCGTCACGCGTGGTCCGGTTGCCGAGGTTGTTGACGAGCGTGAAGAGCGCCTGGGCCGCGGCCAGGGCCATCGAGCCACCGAGCCGCACGAGGCTGATCCCCTCCACCGTCGCCGTCTGCTGGTAGGTCGGGTTGTAGTGGATGGTGGCGACCGGGCCGAAATCCGTGACGGCCGTCATCGGTGGGCCCGCCGGTTCTCCAAGGTGCCCTGCGCCACGGCGGTCGCCAGGACCTTGCGATCCAGCACGATCGTCGTGTGGACCATGGGTGGCGGGGCTGAGGCCGCGGTAGCGGGGCTCGCGCCGGACGGCACAGCGCCGAGGCCGCCGCCGGTCGAGCGCAGCGACGGGGCCGAGGCATATGGCGGCGGCACCCCGAGGGCGCGGTTGGCCAGGGCGGCGAGATTGAGGTTGCGGGCCCGGTACTTCGGGTCGGTGGCGATGACGATCTCAGGCCATTTGGGGTCGCCCTCGCCGACGAGGAACGTCGGTCGGTTCGTCACGAACCCGGAGGTCCGGCCACCGGCGGCGAGGGGGACGATGCTTCGAGGGCCGAGCACGCCGCCGGTCGCGACCTGGTTGCCGGTGCGGTCGGTGCCCTCCTCCCGCCCGGTGTCGGAGTTGTGGACGACGACATAGACGTCCTTGCGGGTGGGGATGCCCTCGATGCGCTCGTAGATGTCGTCGAGGGTGTTGAGCACCCCGTCGGCGCCGGGCAGGCGGATGTAGGTCGGCTTCTCGTCGGGGATTTCATGGATGAGGCTCGCGTAGTTGCGCAGCTGCTCGCCGAGCGGTCCGCCTATGACGTCGGCCTGCTGGAGGAGCGCCTGCTTGAGCAGGTCCACCTTCATCTGCGCGGAGACGGTCACGCCGGCGGCCTCGGCCTCGGCGACGGCCTTGTCCCGTGTCTCCTTCGCCAGTGCGACGACCGCCTCCTTGAGCCGGTCCTGCGCGTCCTCCTCCTTCTCGCTGGCGGCTGTCGCCTCATCGGAGGTCGCGCCGTACTTGGCGACAGCGGCAGCCGCCTCCGAGTGCGCCTTCTCCACCGCGTCGGTCGCCTTGGCCACGGCCAGGTGGCCCTTCTCCAAAGAAATGGTGGCGTCGAGGTTGCGTTCCTGTGCGGTCGATAGCTTGTCGAGGGCCTTGGCCGTCTCCGCCACGGCCTCGGCCACTTCCCTTTGCTTCTCCGCGTAGGCCGCTGCTGAGCCCTTGCCCTCGTCAAAGGCGTGGCTGATCTGGTCGACCGTCTTGGACGTGTCCCCGAGACCGGTGAGGCGCTGCACCCCGAGCTCAAAGGTCTTGAACAGCTGGTAGGCGGCGTGGTCGGCCTTTTCGTAGGCCGGGATCGCCTTCTGTACAAAGGAGATCTCGACCTCGTCGATCTTCTGCTTGAGCTCGCGCTGGGCGATGGCCAGTTCCTTGGCCTTGTCGATGTCGGCCTGGTGGATGATCGGGCCGGTGTTGGCCAACTTATTGAACTGCTCGGCCGTGGCCGCCATGATCGGGCGCAGGTCGAGGCCTGTCTTCTTGAACGCCTCCTGGAGGAACTGCGCCTTCTGGATCGGATCGTTGAGGGACTGGTAGGCGGCACGCATGTTGCCGATGGTCTCGATGAGGTTCGTCGACCCATCGGCGTTCTTGGCGATCTCGACGTGCACGCCGGCCAGGTCGCCCTTGTTCTGCTCGAGGATCGGGCCGAGCTTGAAGAACGCCTTGCCCATGGTGTCGACGTCGACACCCAGGCCGATGGCCACATTGCGCACCCGTGAGGCGTCCTCGGCGGTGCTCCCCAGTGTGGTCTTGAGCTTGTTGACCTCACTGGCCACGGACAGGAACTTGCCGACGGCAGCGAGAGCGAAGCCAGCGAAGGCGACACCCAAGCCAGCCACGCCCACGCCCACGCCGGTCAGGACCGACTTGAGCCCAGAGCCCTCGCTGGCGACGGCGGCCATGTTGTCCTTGGCTTTGCCGGCCGCCCCGGCGAAGTTGGTGAAGTGCCCGCTTAGCGCGCTCGTCCCCGGGCCCAGTCCTGTGATGGAGGACAGCAGCCCCTTGAAGCCCTTCTCCAGCGATCCGGTGGCGCTGCCCAGCCCACCGAGCTCGGCCTTCGTCTTGGCCACACCGGCAGCGACGTCGGTGGTGTCAAGCCTGACGTGGGAGACGAGGTCGGGCAGCCCTTCAGCCATGGCCTAGCGCGCCTTTCGTGCCGCGGCGAGGGCGATGAGGTCGGGACCAGTCCCCGTGGCGCGCTGAGATGAATCGGCCGGCGCCGACAGGCGTTGCTCCGCGTCGAGGAGGAGGTCGAACTGGGCGGGGGTCATGGCCCAGAAGTCGCCATGGCTTCGACCGAACCGGACGGTGGCGACGTAGTAGAAATCGCCCCAGGGGGTTCCTCGCCCGCCTGGTCCCCCTCGTCGGCTTTTCCCGGGTCGGGGAAACTCTCGTTGATCGCGTCGACGAGCGCCGAGCGCAGGACGGGATAGACCGAGGCCGGCGCGTCGAGGACGTCATCCTCGGTCACGCTCTCGTGCAGCAGACCTTCGAGGATGACGGCCGTCATCAGGGTGAAGGGGGTCAGGTGCTCACCCCTGACGAGGAGCTGCAACTGCTCGTTCAGGTTGGCGAGCGAGCCGTAGCGCGCTTCGAGCGCACGCATGGAGCGCATGGTGTAGCGGACGCGCACGTCACGCTCGCCCAGGCGCAGGGGAATGCCGGCTGCTTCGAGCCGGTCAACATCGGTAGTCAGAGTGAGCCTCCAATGACAAGGCCCCCCGGGTTTCGGAGGGCCTGCGAACGGTCCCCGGTCGAGTGGACCGGGTATGAGGATCGGTGCTGACAGATGCCTTACGAGATGGCGACCGCCGTCTCGTTCAGCAGCTCGTCGATCCAGAAGGAGTCCGCGGCGCGGGGGAAGACCTCGGCGGTGATCTCGTAGATCTGGTAGTCCTCCTCGGCGAAGCCCATCGCCGGGAAGCTCGACGTCTTGCACTTCCACAGCACGAGGTGGCCGTCGCCGAGGCCGAGGCCGACACCGTTGGCCAGGCCCTCGAACTTGTAGTAGGGGAACAGCGGATCCGTCCCCAGCAGGCGCCACCGGGCCAGCTGGTTGGGCGTGGTGCCGGAGTCCGTCGTCGTCCCACCGACCGCAGCGGCCCGGACGTTCAGGCTCTCCTGCGCGTAGGTGAACTTCACCGAGATGGACTCCAGGTACGAGTCCTGGTCGATGGGCGCGCTGTCGCCGCGAAGCTTCTTGGTGACGACGTTGCCCGTCACGAGCGCCGATTTGATGCCGGGCACGTCGATGCTGGTCCCATACGTCGCCGTCCCGCCCGGTGGATCGGCCGTCATCGGGGTGAGCCGGGCGTCCTTGATGCCGTAGAACTTGGTGACGTGGATGAGGGTGGGCATGGCTCAGCTCTCCTTCTTGGGTGCAGCGGGGCTTCCGCTGACCGGTTGGGCTCCGTCGAGCTGAGCGGCGAACCACTCGGCGTCGACCTCGTCGACCGTCACAGTGTGATCGGCGACCTTGTAGGTGACGGGCTCGCTGCCGCCGCGGCGCACGACGATCTCACCGTCGGCCTGGGGCACCTTGATCCTGATCATGTTCGCTGCCTCCTCAGGCGTCTCGGGTGGTCTGGATGGTGATGGCGTGCTGGACGATCCCCTTGGCCCGCTCGGGCAGGCGCCTCATCGACTGCACAGCCACTCCCCATACGTGGGTCGGTGCATCGTCGAGCGTGGCGCCGTCCAGGAGCATGACGAGGGCGCCGGGGAGGGTGGGGGACTCGTCACGCAGCAGCTGCCACAGGCTGACCTGCATCACCTCTTGGACGACCTTGCCGCCGTCGGCGTCGAATCGGGCGTTGACGGGGTCCATGGTGACAGCGATGGCTTCGAGCACCGTGACGTAGGGGGGGCGCTCGCCGTCAGGGACGACGTCACGATGAGCTGTGAGCCCGAGCCCGCCACTCTCGATCCTCGCCTTGACCGCGGTTGCCGAGGTCGCGGCCATCAGTGGAAGTCGGGGGCCTTGAACTGCGAGCGTGCTTCGGCGATGGCCGGGCGGCGGAAGGGCCGGGCCTCCATCTCCGAGGTGCCGAATTCGAGATAGGGGTTCTCGCCGTGGATCGTCGTGCCGTCCCCGCTCTCCTCCACACGGAGGCTGTCCTCGGTCTCGCCGGTGTCGCGATGGGGGGCCACGAGCTCTCGGGACCGCTGAGCAATCCACTCGGCCAAGCGGCGCTCCTCAGCCTTGGCGTTGGCGGCCAGGCGAGCCGCCTTCTCGGCGAGGGCCCGCTCGAAAGCGGCAGTGTCGAATGGCATCAGCCGATGCCCGGGAGCTTGTACTTCGAGCGGTACCGGTTGGCCACCTCATCGACGACCGGGATCCCGAACGGTCGCTCGTCGCCGGGCATGGAGAACCGCACGACACCCTGGTCGGTGGCCTCGGAAAACTGCCGGTTGGCCCGCGCCCCGGAACGGTCGTCGAGCAACTTCTGGGCGATCGCGGTCAGGGCGGCGTCCCTGATATCGGCCTCTGGTGCCGCCTGCCCGTGGACGACGTCGAGCTCGACATCGGCCGGCCAGGGGCCGAGGGCGTACCGCTTGATCTCACCGGTACCCAGGACCTGCAGATCCTCCAGCTCGGCGGCGGTGAAGGACGTGTAGGCGGTGGCGGTCGAGTAGGAGCGCACGGCGATGACCGATCGCACCGGCCAGTGCCTCAGCATGATCGTAGAGCGGCAGCTGGTCTCCAGGCGCTCGGTTGCCTCCCGCGGCACGAAGGCCATGCCGACGAAGTCCTCGAACGTGGTCTCGAACCACTCCCGAGCCTCGGCCAGTTCCTCATCGGTGAAGCTGGTGTCGCCCAGGTTGGCCAACCCGCGCAGCTCGGCGAAGGTGACGTAGCCCGGGACGTCGACGACGATGATCGGCACTAGGACACCTCGGCTCTCACGGCGTCGAGAAGTACGGCTGCTGGTTGACCTCGCCGGTCTGGCGAGCGGTGGCGTCCAGGGCTTCGTAGAAGACCACCATCTCGCTGAGGCTCATGGCGGCGAAGTCCTCGTCGGCGGCGCGCCGGTTGCCGCCGATGGAGAACCGGTCGAGCGTGACCGTCACCGTGGCCCGGCTGTAGGCGGCGGGGGTGTAGGCGGCGGAGCCGTCCACGAAGCAGGAGGCCAGTGCGCCGGTGTCCACCCAGCTCATCGAGTGAAGCTGGTCGATCACGCTCGGCGCAGCGGACTGGCCGATGAAGATGTTGGCGAAGGCGTCGGAGATGACCACGCAGCGCAGGAACCCGAGGGTGCCGTTCTCGGCGAAGGGCGAGTAGTTGCCGTTGGTGGTCGAGGATCGGGACTCAGCCACGAGCCGGCCGCTGGCGAACAGCGGCAGATTGACTTTCGCCACTGCGAGGACGCTGGCCTCCCCTGCCGCCCACATGCCGGGCGAGGCGTCGGTGTAGATGTCGTCGACCCCGTCGAAGAGCAACACGGGCCGCCCGTTGAGGGTGTGCAGGACGCCGGTTGTCACCAGCTTGGCCTGCTTGGTCGTGATGGGCTGGGTCAAGTCCAGGCCGTTGCCGGACTGGTCGTAGATCGTGACGACATATCCGTCGCCCGCCCCGCAGAAGCTCAGCAGCGCTGTCGCGTCGAGGTCGCCCCCGGCGATGAAACCGACGTCCGACTCGGTGTCGTCGGAGGACCGTCGCACCCGGAGGGCGCTGCCGGCGTAGGCCGCCCGCAGGCGCCGGACGCTGTAGCCCCGTGCCGCGGCAACGCCGACGGTGTCGACCAGGGGCGCCACCGGAGCGGTGGTGGCCGTGACGGTCGTGCTGGCGGCGCCGGTGCCGGCGCCGTTGAGCGCCGAGACGCGAAAGTCATAGGCGGTGAGGGGGCCCAGGAGGCTGACGGTGGCGGCGTTGGTGGTCACGCTGGGGGCGCTCCCCCAGGTGCCGCTCGACGCGGCCTTGTACTCGACGAGGTAGGTGGCGGCCTCGGGGGTGGCCGTCCAGGTGAGGGGGACGGTGGTCGACGTCGGGGATCCGGCGGCCAGGCCGACGACTTGGGCCGGGATCGACACCGTGGCGATGGTGGCGGCGCTCGCCGCGCTGGTGCCGGCCTCGTTCAGCGTGAACACCCGCACCTCGTAGCTCTCGCCGTTGGTGGTGCCGGCGATGGTGGCGGCGGCGTCGATGTCCGGCGACGGACGGGCCAGGGTCGTCCAGGCGCCGGCGCCGAGCGGGCGGTGCTGCACGACGAAGTCGGTGACCCGGCCCAGCGGCTGGTCCCAGGTGAGGAGGATCGACGTGCCGCTCTGCACCAGCGACACGGTGGCGGTGGCCACGGGTGGGGTGCCCAGCACGTTCAGGCGGGCCCGGGCGAGGGCGGCGAAGAGGCGCCGTCCGATCTCGCGCTGGGCGGCGGCGGTGTAGTGGGTGCCGTCGACGGTGGCCACCGTCGGGCCGTAGGCGAAGCCGGTGCCGACCTTGCGCCGGGGGGTGTCGATGTGGATGCCGTCGACCTGGCCGGCGTAGGGGGGGTGGGCAGAGATGAAGTCGGGCGCCATCTGGGCCAGGACGAACAGCGACCCCGGGAACGCGGCCTGGAAAGCGTCGATGAGCGCATCGAGGGCCGCCTGGTAGCCGGCCACCGGCACCGACCCGCCCAGGGCGTCGGTCTCGCCCTGTGACCACAGCACCGCGCTCACCCGTGCGTTGGGTGCGGCGGCAGCCATCGCAGCTCGGGCCGCCGACACGGCCTGGGCGAAGAGCGACGTAGGCCCCGTCGTCTCGACGTTCCAGGCGGCCCCCGCACCGACCAGGGCGGTCGAAGATACTGCCGCGGGGACGAGCAGCACGCGGCGGTTGGGCGCCACCCAGCCGGCGTACCACTTGGCGAAAGACAGGCCCGGGCCGATTCCGACGCTGCCGCTGCCGGGATGCGACAGCGGTTCGGTCGCCGTCTCGAGCAGCCCGACGTCGGCGCCGAAAGCGGGCCACTGCCACACCCGGGGGTCGGCGGCGTCGTAGCGCACGGTGTCGATCGGGCCGAAGTTGCCGCCGCGCATGTTGCTCTGGCCGGCGAGGATGACGACGTCGTAGCCGGCGTCGCCGGCGTCGGGCGTCGCCACCACGTCGTGTGGGTCGGGGGAGATGTCGCCGAGGACGAAGACCGAGACCGAGCCGCCCACGGTGGCGACGCCGTCGTAGCCGTTGCCCGCTTCGAGGTAGAGGACCAGCTCGCCGAGGGTGCTCAGGCCCGCTTCGCCGGGGGCGACGCGAAGGGGGATGGGGTTGTCCAGGGCGGCGCCGGCGCTGTCGGCGAAGATGTCGCAGGCCACGCCGTCGCGGCGGATGAGCACGGAGTCCACCCCGGGAACGGTGGCCACGGTGTATGACCCAGGCAGGACCCGAAACAGGGGCTGGGTGTAGCGGACCTTGGTCGTCATCGCTTCGTTCGCTGACCCCGCATTATGCGGAGAATCACGGGTACGTCGCCGCGGTGTAGAGGTGCTTCCATGTCGTGCCGTTGGCGATCACCGGGCCGGCGCCACAGGCGAGGGCGGCGTTGACGTTGTTGGCCGTGCTGTTGGCGGTGGCCGCGCACAGGGACACGTCGATGGGGATGCGGAAGCTGTTGACCGTGACGACTTCTGTGCCGTTTACCCGCTGGACGAGGGTGGTGTTGCCTGTGGTCATCGAGATGCTGCCGTCCAGGGTAAGCGGGCACCCGGTGGTGACGATGGCGGCGGAGGTGTTGTTGGTGCAGTCGACGCCTCCGAAGTAGATGGCCGCCGAGGCGCTTGACACGTTGATGAGTCGACCCATGTTCGTACACGAGACACCGATTAACTTGATGTCAACGGCGATGGTGCCGGTGATGGCCCGGTACACAGCGGCGCCGTTGCTGATCTGGCCGCCCAGGACCCGGACCCGCTTCACAGCCGAGGCGACGATGTTCCAAATGGCGTAGCCGAAGCTGCCGCCCTGGCCGTTGGAGAGCTTGAGGTTGCAGTCTCGCAGCGTCACCTGGTTCACGGTGCCGCCGTTGAGGTAGACGAGGATCGGGGTGTTGGTCGCCACGGCTGGCGTGTGGCACTTGTCCATTAGCAGGTGGTCAACCGTCCCGGAGCCGACGAGTACGAGGGGATCGTTAGCCGCAGTGGGGGTGAAGTCGAAGGACAACTCCAACATGCCGATGTTGGCTGGGCTGGCGACGACGATCTGCGATGCGTTGGCCGCCCAGCCGGACGAACGGTTGAGAACCCCCCTGGCCTTGATCCTGTCGCAGTTCGGGTTCCGCAGTAGGACTGTCTGGATGCGCGCCTGTGTGCAGATGTAGCCAAGGTCCATGTCGCCGTAAGTGCCGCCAGCCGTCTCGGGATGGCCGTTTTCCGGAGCATCGCCGGAGAGCACGGCGTAAGCGGGCGTGCCCTTGATGGTCCCGCCGTTGATGCCGTCGACCCGGTTGCCCAGCCCGGCCAGGACCCGAATGGCCGAACCGAACACGACGCCCGCCTTGCCCCCGCTGTCGATGACGCCCCAGGTCAGGCCGATCACATCGCCCGCCGTGTCTACGTCGTTGAGGTAGGCGTTGGTGCCCACGCTCACGAGGTCGTCGGTGTGGACGGCCCGGCACCACGGGATATGCCCGTTGTAGGCCGGGCCGTTGATCTGGATGGCGGTACGCACCACGTCGCCGTCGCGCACGCTGACGGAGTAGTTGGAGATGTCGCACACCCACACGAAGGACACTCCAGCGGTGGAGGTGGCCCGGTCGATGTCGATGTTCACGGCGTCGGCGTGCTTGATGAAGATGCTGTGGGCGATCATGTTCGCCCCGTAGCCGGTGAGCGTGCCATTGGGGCCATTGGCTCCCCGGTCCCACCAGCCACCCTTGACGTTGATGTTCGTGTCCCGATTGGAAAGCGTCGCCACGCCGATAGCGGGAAGGTTGCCGACCGCAGCGCCCGTAGTGGTGACGGCCTTGGTGGCGTTGGCCGGCGCGCCCTGGAGCGTAGACAGGGTGACCGTTCCCGCCCCGGTGTCGACGGCAGAGATGTTGCCGATGAGGGGTCCGTAGCTTGTCGTGCCGTCGCTGGCGCCCGCCCCGGTGAGTTCGAGCGTCTGGCCCACGACGGCCTGCGCGGCCAGGGCGGTGGTCACGACGTTGGAGCCGAGCGCCACCGTGCCGGTGCCCACGGCGACGGGGTTGGCGTTCGAGTAGTTCGCCAGCATGTTCTTCTGGTTGCCGGCCTTGAGCACGACCTTGCAGCCGCTGAGGTCGAGCGTCGTGCCCGAGCCGATCACCAGGCGGTCGTCCAGGAGGTACGTCTGGCCCGGCACGCCCCGGACGTAGCCGCCTCCGGCGTTCCGGGCGGTGGTGAGGTGGGCCTGGATGGCGGCCACGTCGGAGGTGCCATTGGAGTTGCCGACCGCCCCTACAAAAGTGCCAGGGGGAATGGAGCCGCCAAGGGCGGTCCACGTTGCCCCGTCGAGACTTTCGTACACGTCCGCGGTGCCGGCGCCAGTCGGGACAACGAAGCGCTGGCCCTTGTACGTCGGCGCCGGCCGCCCGCCCAGGCTGCCGTAGGCGGGCGGCGTCTCGTAGGTCGGGTCAGCCACGCCGCTCGCCGGTGGGCGGCTGTACGGCCTTCTCCCCGACCGGCTCCTGACCGCGCCTCGGGGCGGGCTTGGCCGGTCGGTCGGCCTTCTCCGCGACCGACTCCTGGTTGGGGCGCTTGGGCTCGTCCACGCGTACCGCCCTCTCTCCGTCGCACCACGCGACGGCGGTCGCTTCGTCGACCTCGACTACCTGGCCGGGCATCCAGCTCTCGTCGCCCGCCACGGCGACGAGGAGCCTCATGCGGGCCATCAGCGGACGGGCGACACGCGGGGGTCGCCGAGCACCACGACGGCGCCGTAGACGCCGCCGGTGGTGGTCCCGGCCGCGGTCGTGATGACCCGGACGTACCGCTTCGCCCCCGTGTAGCCGAGCTCGAAGACCTTGTCGTCGTCGGCGGCCACGATCGCCGGCTCCGCGCCCTGGAGGTAGGCGTCGGCCACGGCCGCGTACGTGCTGTTGTCGTCGCTGTCCTGCACCTCGATCGTGTGGGTACCGTCGGTGATCGTGCCTGTGAAGACGACGATGTAGACGGCATGGAAGCCGGCCCGGTCCACGCCGGTCCCGTTGGCGCTGGCCGTTCGCAGGGCGTTGGTCAGGCTGACCTTGGTCAGCAGGTTGTTGTAGATGTCGCGGGGCATGTTCGGTCCTCTCTTCGTGGAGTCGGCGGTCGGCTCAGGCGGCCGCGTTGACGTAGGCGCGCAGGGCGGCCGGGTCGTCGGGCATGCCGTCGTGGCGCTCGAAGGCCAGGAACCCGACCTGGAGGTAGTCGGCGTAGCGCTCGGTCAGGCGCAGGACCTGGACGCCGGCCACCACGCGGATGATGTAGCCGGCGAAGAAGTCCCCGAAGAGGACGGACTTGGCCGAGGCCGCCATCTGGGGCATGTCGTTGTTGATGGTGTACAGCCGGCCGTTGAAGGTGTCGGGCGCACCGGCTTTCAGGCTCGGCTCCCACAGGGGGGCGCCGGTCGAGTCCTTCAGCTTGCGGAGCTTGGCCAGGGTCAGGTCGTGGAACATCCAGCGGGACCGCTCGTTGCGGTAGGCCGGGTCGACGCTGTGCTCCAGGTCGACCAGGTCGTCGTAGATGATCGAGGTGGTCTGGCCTCCCGCCCCGGTCTTGCCGGTGGTGACGTTGGTGGTCACGCCGAGGGGCTGGTCGACGCCGGTGCCGGTCGTGAAGGCCCGGTTCCCTCGCCGGGCGATGCGCTCGCCGGCCTTGCGGGGCACGAAGGAGCCCAGGTCGAAGGCCGAGTCCTGCATGAGAGCGAACGACACCTTGATCACCTTGGAGCCGAGGGTGAAGGCGTCGAGGGCCCGGCCACCGAAGGTCAGGTCGGTGTCGGGCATCTGGGTGTTCTCGGTGAGGTACGCGCCCTCAACGCCCGTGTCGTCGTTGGTCGCCCACGGGAGGCGGCTGCCGGTCGTCGTGGTGATGGTCTGGGCGACCGAGGCCATGCCGCCGAAGAACTTCATGGTCTCGGTCATGGTCTGGCGAAACGATGCCGGTGCCAGGTAGCCGCCGGCGCTGTCGACCGCCACGCCCTGGGCGCGCAGGCCGTCGAGGGAGAACGCGCTGCCGTCGATGGCCTGGCGCTGCTCGGCGCTGAGGCCGGAGATCCCCCGACGCAGGAAGGCGTCGAAAGCGGCCGCGTAGGCGGCGTCGGCCGTGGCCTCGTCGCCGCCGGCGGGCGCCGGGTCGCCGGGGCCGCTCGAGCGGTCGATGGAGTTGAAGTGGGCGTCGAGGGCGGCGGCGCGGTTCAGGCGCTCGATGTCGTCGGACATGGAGCGGATGTCGGTGTCGGCGGCGTCGAGGGCGGTGCGGTCCTCGGCGGAGAGGGCCTCGGCCGAGGCCGCCCGCGACAGCAGCTCCTGGTAGGCCGCCCACGCCGTGGCGCGGCGGGCGATGAGGGTGGTCAGGTCAGGCATTCGTCCTCCTGGTCAGGAGAGGCCGTAGCGGCCGGCGGTCGCACGGGCACGGGCGGTGAAGTACTCGATCGGCGGCAGGTGCCCGGCGGGCGGCGTGCCATCGCGGCGGTGACCGGGTGCCTCGGCGGCGGCGCGGTCGGGGGTCTCGCAGGCGCAGACGGCGGCCCGCAAGTTGGGAGCCGAGTCGAGCAGGGCTCGGATCTCGGCCTCGATGTCGGAGTGGGAGAGCAGGTCCGAAGCGCGCAGCGCCCGCTGGCCGGGGTCGGAGATGCCCAGGGCCCGGAGCACGCCATCCAGCACGGGGCCGCCGGTGCGGGCGGCGACGCTGGTCTGCTCGAAGGCGGGGAAGACGACGGGGCCCGTCTCGAAGAGGCGGGCCTCCTGGATCAGGCGGTGCGGCCGCTCCAGGCTGTTGGTCTTGTCGGGGTAAGTCCAGACCTCGCGCAAGATGCGAAACCAGACCGAGGAGCCGTCGACGTCCCCGCGCTCGACTTGGGCGTGGACGCTCATGGCGTTGGGGTCCGCATTGTTGATGCTCACCTCGTAGCGCAGGCCCGTGTCGTCCTCGGAAAGGGTCAGCGTCTTGGACTTCGTCCGTCCGAGCAGGCGGTCCGTGTTGTGGTTGAACATGGACCGGATGTCGCCCTCGCTGATGGTCTTGGCCCACGCTCCCGGCGCCACCTCCTCGTCCCAGTCGGAGAACCAGCCCTCGATCGTGGACACCACGCCGGATACCGATCCGTAGCCCACGAGGCCGGGGCCCTTCTTCAAGCCACCGGCGGCCCGGACGACCAGGCGTTCGGCGCCCGTGGTGCGGACCTCCAGCCCGCCCGGGCCCTGCTCTCGTGCGAAATCCCTCGGTGCGCCCACGCTCATCCTCCGTTCGTCGCCCCGGTATCGACCGCTGCACCATCGGCCGAGACAGGCGACAGGTTCTTGGGCTGGTAGAAGATTTGGCCGAGGCCGTCAGGCAGCGGGTCGCGCTCTTCGAGCTGGCGAATCTCGTCGGCGTTCATCCAGCCGTTGTTGATCGCCCGCTGGTAGGCCATGAAGCGCGTCGCTGTGTCGGCCCGCAGCAGAGCGGCCCGGTTGTACTTCACGTACTGGGTCGAGTCGGCGACGACTTCGCGGGTCACGCGCTGCTCGATGCGGGTCAGCCAGGCGTCGAGCATGTAGACGAGCATCTGCGTGGCCTGCTGCTCGATCCCGGTTCCCCAGCTGGTCGAGCGCTCGACGTCGCCGAGCAGGTGCGGGGGCAAGCCGTAGAGCCGGGCCACGTCCTGCACCCCGAACTTCATCGTCTCGATGAACTGGGCATCCGCCGGGGGCAGGGCGATGGGTTGGAACTTCGCGCCCGAATGCAGGACGGGGATGTCCCAGTTCCGCTCCGGCCCTGTGGTGCGCTCGCGCCACTGCGCCTTGAATCGCTTGGCCGTGTCCTCGGTGATTTCGCCGTCGGCGGTGAGGATCCCCTGGATCAGAGCGCCATGGCCGAACATCCGGGCCCCGAACCGCTCGGCGGCCATCGACCGGCCCAGGCTCTGGCGGGCCACTCCGATCGGCGACATGCCCTTGGTCCCGTCATAGGACAGGCCGGGGATGTGCAGGACGTCGAACGGCGTATAGACCTTCTCGCCGGCGGTGGTCGACTCGGTGAAGCGCTTCCCCGAGGGGTTGGTGTCGCTGCGCCAGTCCTTCTTGCGCTCGACGCGCATAGTGTCCGGCCGGAACGGCTCCAGCTCCCGGACCCGCAGCGCCCGGTCGCGGCGCTTGTACACGTAGCCGTTGCCGTGGCCGAGCAGGCTGAGCCCGACGTACTCCCACAGCTCCATGGACGTCATGTCGGGGTTGGGGTTGTCGATGACCCCCGCCGGGGCCGGCTCTCGCCCGCCGTCGGACCGGCGGCGATAGGAGTGCATGGGCAGGGCGCCGAGCAGGCCGGCGATGAGGGCGTGGGCCCGGTAGACAGCGGTGAGACCGAGGGCGCTCTCGGCGGTGACGTTGACCCCGGCCTCCGTGGGCCCCCCACCCAGGTACTCGCGCAGGGATAGGTCGGTCAGGGGCTTAGCGGGGTTCTCCAGGCTTCGGCGACTGCCCAGGAGACTTCCCAGGACCGTCATCGGGCGCCTGACGGGAGCGGTCCCGTGACAGCGCGGTGAGGATCAGCCACAGCCCTCCTACGAGCAGCGCCCAGCGGGGGGCGAAGGTGGCGGCAAACGCCGCGATGAGCAGCACGCCGAGGGCTTCGAGCACCGTGTCGAGCATCACCACATCCCGGGCACGAGGGGGTTGCCGCTGGCCAGCTTGGCCGACGCCCAGGCTCCCAACGACACGGCAGTCAGCGGCGCGGGGTCAAGGAGGCCGCGCCGGTCGAACACAAACCCGTCGCCCTGGTCCTTCTTGCCGGCGCCGGTGGCTGCGGCAGTAAGGGACGCCTGACCGATATGGCGCCAACGGTGTTCGATGATGTCGTCGTAGGCGGCCTGGCACGCCTGCTTGTTGTCCGCCGACGTGACCTGGTGGAGGGTGAGCTTGCCGTTGTTGCCCACCAAGGGGAGGCCGATGACCAGGCCGGCCCGGTCACAGTCGGCCAGCAGCCCGCCGGCGGGGCCAGAAGGGTTGCAGATGATGGCAGCGGGGTGGTGCTTGTCTCGCAGCTCGATCAGCCGCTTGACAACCCAGCCGGTACGGCCCCGGTTCTCGATGATCTCGACGTGCGTGCCGCCAACCGTCGATGGGCCTACGGATGCGATCACCGCACCGTTGCGGTCCACTCGGACCTCGAAGACCAGGACAAGCGGGCCAGCCAGCTTCGACTCGGGAACGGCGCAGGCCTTCCAGTCGTCCTCGTCGATGACAGCCTCGGTGCCGGCGAGATCCTCCGGGTAGATGCCCAGGCGCTCCCGAAGAAACTCCTCGTGGGTCATGGCGCCCCGCTCGGTCTCGCAGAACTCCACGGTGAGCCGGATGCCGAGAGCGGGGTTCGCCTCGGCCAGGGCATGGAGCCATGCGGCGTACCATGCCTGGAACTCGTCGCTGTCCTCGGGGGCGTCGGGCCTTTCGCCCGGGTCAGCCAATGCGCAATGCTCGAAGTAGGCGAGACGGGGCTCCCTGGTCTTACCCCGAGCTGCTCGCCGGCCGCGGCGGCATATCCGGCGCAGGATGTCCGACTCGATCTTGGGGAGTGGAGAACTCGACGAGTACCAGAGCTGAGGGTTGGGCTGCGCGCTGAGGGTAGGGAGAAGGGCGGCGATGTCCGTGAGGCGCATGGCCTCGTCGAGGTAGACGGCTTGGCCGGAGAAGGCTCGCCCGCTGTCCTTCGACCGGGCCTTGAAATTGAGCCGCTGGCCGGTCATGAGCTCGATCGACTCTTGGCCGTGCGACTCGTTGATCCTCCGCAGCTTGAGCTTCCGGTCGCCGATCTGGTCGTGCACCGCCTGGCACAGCGGCTTCATCCGCAGGAAATGCTCGAGGGTGGCGTCCGCCCGGTGAGCGGTATGGGTCTGGAGGGCCTCGCCGAAGAGGAACAGCCCGGCGAGCTGACGGGCTTCGAGGATGCCGTTCTTGCCGTTCTGGCGGGGGGCTAGCTCGGCGACCTCGAAGGCCGCCCACCTCCCGTCACGTCGCTCGGTCAGCGCCCCGCGAAGATCGTCCTGTTGCCACAGGTCCAGGATCAGTCCCGCGCTTGCCGCTAGGTCGACTGCCTCCTGACCCGCCGGCGACTTTCCGGGCGGCACGTGCCGGTACAGCGGCCTTTGCAAGCCGAGCAGCACGGGCGGCCGCGACTTCGTCAGCACGGGAGGCGGTCGCGGGAGCCTTGATGGCCTCCAGCGCCGCCAGGGTGTCGCGCATCTGCTTGGTGAGGGTGGCGACCTCGCTGGGGCTGGCCGCCCCCATGGCCTCGGCGACGGCGTCCCGGCAGGCCTCCAGGGTCCTCCGTAGGTCGCCCTTGGCCGCCACCGACACGAGAGAGGCCGCTGTCGTGGCGCTGAGGGCCGGATCCGGCGGTTCTGCTGGTGGTCTGGGCATCGGAGGTACTACCTGGACCAGCCGGGGGGATTTTTCCGGGTGAGCGTAGCTTCCCGTGAGAATTTCTGCCGCAAGATTTGGTGCCCCCCCTACCAGTCACGACTGGTCCTCGTCTCCGTGACCAGGTCGTTGCCGCGCTCGGTGTTGCAGCTGCGGTGACAGTGGTGGACGTTGCTGCGGGTGGTGGCTGCTCGGCGGGCATCGGCCGCCCGTGACCGAGGAATGATCTCGTCGACCGTGCTGCCCATGGGGTGGGTCTGCCGGTTCAGGCTCAGGTCGATCGGCAAGCCGCAGAGCCAGCAGTTCGGCTCCTCCCGCCTCACCCTCTCGCACAGCTCCCGTCGCACCCGGCCGTGCAGCTCAGGCTGCGGCCTGCGGCCGGCCTTCATGGCGCACCTGTCACGAGTACCTGATCGTCAGTACATTGCCACGTCCACGGGTCGATGTCGCGCATGGTCATGCCGAGACTCGCTGCTTGAGTACCTTGCCTGAGTGCAGGCAGGTGGTGCACGCCCGCCGGGCGGTCCGACTCTCGTCCCCGCAGTCGGGGCAAATCACCTCGACCAGCTGGGGCTCGACGCCTCCGTGCCAGCGGACCTTGAGCCCGCGGGCGTGGGCAGCCACCTCGTCGGGGCGAGGCAGCCGTCCCATGCGAGACGGGTAGACCCGGGTGAAGCACCATTCGCACAGCCGCAGGATGCGGATCTCCGGCCTGGCCCGCTTGGTCTTCGGCTCGGTCATGATCACCCGCACGCCGAAGACCTCGCAAAAGTGGCCCTCGACCTGGGCGCACAGGTCGCAGCCAGGGTCGGCCAGCTTGGTCGCGCCGACGCGTGGCGTGCTGACCTGCTCGTACACCTTCCAGGCCCGGTAGGCGTCCTCCAGGGCCTGGCGCATGTGCCGTTCCCACCTCTCGGCGACTTGGTTGGGCTGCAACCACCGGTCGGGGCCATCGCTGTCACCGTTACCGCCACGACCACCGGGGTACCCGGCCGCCAGCTCGCCCGAGCGCTGCTCGAACGCGGCCCGGCCGTGGTACATGGCCGTGGCCAGCTCAGCCAGGGTCTTCACCGGGTCGTCGGTCTTGCGAGGGTCCCAGTCGGCGGCGCGGTCGGTCACGATGCCTCGCCCAGCTTGCACAGCGGGTGCCGCGGGTGGTCGTCCGGGTCCCACGACCGGCACGGCTCTCCGCAGACCACGCACGCTCCGATGGCCCGGTCGAGGATGATCCAGCCGGCCTCGTCCCGCTGCCGCTCGTCCTCGACGGTCGGCTCGGGAGTTCCCGCGTGACGCAGTGACGCAGTGACGTCATTTTCTGAGAGTTGGGATCCTGCGCGCGCGCTATGCGTAAATCCCCCCTCTTCTTGTGGCACTGCGTCACGCGAAGAGTAAACGCCCAGGTCAGCCCTGCTTTTCGCGCGTGACGCAGGCGAAATCACCGCGTCACGCGTGCCACTTCCTGCGTCACGCGTGTCTGCTGTACCGGCCGTGTCGGCCGGTACCAGCAACTCCCCTTGTTCGGAATCCTGCGGCACAGGCGACACAGCGGGCGCGAGACTGCTCTCGTCGGCCGCTCTCGTCGTCGTGTCCGCGAGGCCGATACCGATCCAGATGCGCTTGGGCTGACCGCCGAGGCGCCGGCGCTCCCGGTCGAAGCCCCGATCGCCCACGACGTCGGTGAAGGCCCGGCGGGTCATCGGCTGCTTCACGCCGGCGCCGCGGGCCCACTCGGCGTAGGCCTTGTAGAGCGCGCCCGACTCGACCCACAACTGCTCGTCGACGACACAGCACTCGTCGATGAAGTCGGCCAGGGGGTCCATCTGCTCCCGATAGGCCTCGGTCGCCTCCTCGACGCCGGGCGGGACGCCCAGGCCCTCCTCCTGCCACTCCACGCACCCGCGGACCGCCCAGGCCAGGATCGCTGGCCCGCCAGAGGCCGGATCGCGCAGCGATCGCTTGAGCTCGGGGCGCCGGCGCTCCAGAGGCACGACGTGCTCGAAGCGCACGCGCAGGATCCGACGCCACATGGCGTCGTCGCGATGGTCGACCTTTGGGGCGGCGTTGGCCGCGAGCCAGAGCTTGAACGCGGGGCGGTACTCGAACTCGCTCTGGTACATGAACCGCGCTGTGACCAGGTCGCCGCCGGTGAGGCTCTTCACCAGGCCCTCGGCCAGCTTGCGGCCCTCGGCGGCCTCGATGGCCATGACCATGCGGGCGCCGGCCAGGCGGGCGACATCGCCCGTGGCGCCGCCGTTGTCGTGGTGTGCCAGAAACGTCTCGAAGCGGGCCGTCTTGGCGTAGTCGCCCATCGCCGCCTGCAGGGCGTCCAGGAACGTGCTCTTGCCCGAGGCCGAGGGCCCGTGGACGAAGAACAGCTTTTCCTCGCCGGTGTCGGCCGTCAGGCTGTAGCCGGCGGCGCGGCGGAGGAAGGCGACCATGGCCTCGTCGCCGTCCGTCGCCTCCTCGAGGAACTCCTCCCACATGTCGAGCCGCGCCTCGGGGTCGTAGACGACGGGCGCCATCTTCGTGATGAGGTGCGCTGGGTCGTGCTTGAGCAGCTCGCCCGTGCGCAGGTCGACGGTGCCGTTGAGGACGTTGAGCAGCCACTGGTCGGCGTCGAGGGCCTGGGGGTCGACCGGGATCCCGGCCTCAGTGGCGGCGACCTGCACCATCGCCTCGAGGCGGGCCGAGGCCTCGGAGCGCAGGGCCCACTTCCGCAGCGCGTCGCGCTCCTCGAAGGGCCGGCCCGCAGCCTCGAACTGGATGGCCTGGGCGACGGCCTTGGCCCGGCGATGGACCTCGCCGTCGCTGTCGGGGCGCCAACGGGCCCCGTTCCATATCAGCCAGGTCTTCCACTGCGGTACGTAATGCAGCACGGCGCCGTGGGCCCGCACGAGGCGCCGTGCATTGCCGAGGTCCGTGCGGTTGAGGTACTCCTCGCCTGGGCCGTCGTCCTCGGCCGGAACCACGCCGGGCGCGGGCGGATCACCCTCGCCGCCGGCGACGAGAGCGAGCCTGCGGCCGGGGTGGTCATCGTCGAGCGGCGGGGCGTCATCGTCGCCCGGTGGAGGCTCCCAGGATCGAGGCGCCACCCATTCTGCAGGCCCGTAGCGCTCAGGGGCCGTCCTGGGCCTCTCCTTGCCCCCTCCGATGCCGCTGGCGATTGTCTTGGCCACCTCGCCCTCACCGAGGCCGATCGTCATGCCGGCGGCCGCAAGCTCGGCCACGACCAGGCCCTCATTGAGCTCGCCGCCGGCGACCAGCTGGCCGAGCACGAACGCGGATTCGTTCAACTGGTGGTTGCGGCCGCCCTGCGCCGTGCCACGCACCTCGGCCAGCTCCCGGGCCAGGGCCTGGAGGCCATACGGCGTGCCGCCGCTGTCCGGGCGCTGCACGGGTACCGGCGCCGGCGGAGCAGCTGGCAGGGGCTTGCGGAGCTTCTCGAACATCCAACCCGGCATCGGCGCCGGCACGACCTCGGCGTCGACCCACTCGTAGCGCCGGCCACTGGCGTGCAGGCTCGGTGCGGCGACCACGTAGCCCCCGTCCCCGCGCACGTCGAGGCCCGGGCCGAGCTTCTTCCCCGCGGTGTTGCGGATCTCCTCGCCGGGGTGGGCGAACAGGTAATGCATGCCGTCGCCCCCGGTGATGACCTGGAGCGTGGATGGCAGCGGCTCGTGCTCGGCCACCAGGGCGGCCAACGTGTCGTCGCCCCCGTGATACCCGTCGACGTCCAAGACGACCAAGCCGGAGACAGCGCCGGTGACGATGGCCACGTTGGCGTCCGGCCAGCGCGCCCACCATCGCTGGATCCGGCGCAGGTCGGTGCTCGCCTCCTTGAGCCCGTGCTGGGTGCGCGGGTGCTTGCCGGGCGAGCTGCATCCCTCGCCGTCCGGGCAGGTGCAGTGCCCGCCCTCGATCGAGTGGACAGGCATCACGGCCCAGCCGCGAGCCCCGTAGGCGCGGGCGGAGTCGAGGAGGACCTGGCTCGTCGCGGCGCGTGTCACGTGACGGCCTCGGACGTGGCCAGATCGAGCTGCCCTTCGTCCAGCGGGCGGTTGGACCAGATGACCTCGGTGCGCCTCGCCCGGCGCACCGAGGTGCTGTTGGACGAGTGGACGGACACCGGCACGTCGAGGCGCCACCAGCCCCTGTACAACTCCTCGTAGAGCGACGAGGGGTAGCCCGAGAGGATGACGGCCGCCGGCGTCGAGCGGAGGACCTCGGCGAGGCGCCGGTGCGCCCGGTCGTCGAGCTCGTAGCGGTAATCGCTCTGACGCGTCCGGTCAGCCCAGCCCTCCGGGTTCGAGCTGAGGCGGCGAGTCGCCCACACGTAGGTCGGATCGGCATAGACGACTGTGTCTGGCGTCGCCAAGCGGTCGATCAGGTCGACGCCATCGCAGCATTCCACGGTGACGCCCGCGAGCCGAGCGGCCGCCGCATGGAATCGGCCCAGCCTGCCCAGCACCGACACGGGCGGGCTCTGAGTGCGGACGGTGGTGACAGACCAACCCGTGCGGTTCAGCCGCTTGGCGAAGGACTGGTTGACCCGCACCCAGAAACGCCGGGCCCGCTCGACCTGGTCCAAAGCGTCATCGTCGACGTTCTCGCACGCCAGCCATTCGGTCCGCGAGTAGGGCGTGAGAGCGCAGGACCGCTCAAGCTGCTCCGGCTGCTCCCGCAGCACGCGCCAGAAGTTGACGATGGCCCCGTCGAGGTCGTTGACGATCTCGTGCGTAACCGGCGGCTTGGCGAAGAGGACGGCGAGGGATCCGGCGAACGGCTCGATGTAGACCCGGTGAGGCGGCATCAGCTGCACGATCCGCTGCGCCATGCCGATCTTGCCCCCGTAATAGGTGAAAGGCGGCCTCACAATGACATCCCTGGAATTCCACCAATGTCATTCCGATTTAGGCCAAAAAAAGAGAGGGCCATGGCCCTCATTGCCGGACGCGTCACGGAGCGACCTTCCGGAGCCCGCGGAACGGCCGGACGACCTTGGTCCCGTCCTCACGCTGAATGAGGACGTTGCGGGGGCCAGCGGGCCGACCGCGACGCCACTGCACGAGGACGGTGACAGGCCGGCCGCGCTCCAGGTAGGTGCGGCCGGTCATGGCTCTGGCCACTCTCCGCCGCCGGCAGCCAGGCGCTCACCCAGTCGGATGAGGAAGTCGACGTGCTCCAGGAGGTCCCGGGGCCCGATAGCTGGCGTAAACCTGGTCCTGCACCTCACGCTGGCGCGGCCGCCTTGACCTCGACCCGCCGGCCCCTGGCGTCGACCTCGTAGCAGCCGGGCTCGGTGACCCGCCGTGCCTTGACCTTCTCCGGGTAGAGCGCCGGGTGGTGCACGGCGATGTCGGCCAGGGCGACCGGGCAGGCGACGTACCGGGTGGCGTCGCAGTTGAAGCCCTTGGCGCCGCCGGGCGAGGGTGAGAAGTGGAGGCCTCCGCCGCACTCCGCTGTACCGCCGTCCCAATCGGGCGCCTCAGGGGCCGCCCCGGGGGCGTAGGCGATACGGCCGCCGTCCGGCGTTTGCCAGCCCGAGCGGTACTCGTCGTCGACGGCCTTGAACAACACCGCCACCCCGTCGACCACCTCGACGCCATACCATTCGCACCAGGCCTCGGCCGTGGTGATCGCCGGCGGGGTGATGATGACCCCGCCCTTGATCCTGGTACTCGGCCCGTGATCGGTGACGGCGTTGTGCTGTCCCGCCTGCACCTGGGAGCGGTCGTGCGCAGCCACCTGCGCCGCGGCCCAGGCCTCGACGTGGCTGGACCCCCAGGCCTCGACGTGGCTGGACTCCCAGGCCTCGACGTGGCTGGACCCCCTGGCCTCGACGTGGCTGGACTCCCAGGCCTCGACGTGGCTGGACTCCCAGGCCTCGACGTGGCTGGACCCCCAGGCCTCGACGTGGCTGGACCCCCTGGCCTCGACGTGGCTGGACTCCCTGGCCTCGACGTGGCTGGACTCCCAGGCCTCGACGTGGCTGGACCCCCAGGCCTCGACGTGGCTGGACTCCCAGGCCTCGACGTGGCTGGACCCCCTGGCCTCGACGTGGCTGGACTCCCAGGCCA
>Ga0070708_100000251_pt1 | contig 40160 bp, 36 predicted proteins | sample KBSK5503metaG_FD_65469 | JGI IMG/M metagenome (GOLD analysis project Ga0070708, IMG submission 65469) | Corn, switchgrass and miscanthus rhizosphere microbial communities from Kellogg Biological Station, Michigan, USA - KBS K5-50-3 metaG | ecosystem: Host-associated > Plants > Roots >... | reverse complement strand
CAGGCCGCCGCTCTGAGCCTGCGCGATAGAATTGGCGAGACGTTTCGAGCGGTGGTGACGGGCGTATCGCAGAAGGCGACCTGGATCAGGCTGGAGCCCGAGAGAATCGAGGGCAGGCTCGTGCGGGGCAGGAAGGGACTTCGACCGGGGAGTGAAGTAGGTGTAGTATTGCTCGCCGCGGATCCAGAACGTGGATTCATAGATTTCGCGCGGGAGGACACGGTGCTACCGGCACAGCCTTCTGGTGAAGGGGTGTGAAATGGCGGTCATGAGATACGCGAAGGCGTCGATCATGGTGGCCGTTCTGATTGCGATCGCCAGCTCGCCGCCGACTAGGTGATCGGCGCCGAGGTGATCTTTGCGCCGTATCGTGACGGTGAGATCCCGAACGACGAGGCGGTGCGGAGGTACGTCGCCGACGTAATCCATCAGGTGAAGCCGACCTACATCATCACGCACTGGAAGAACAGCATCCACAAGGATCACTCGAACACCAGCGCGATCGTTCACGATGCGGTGTTGCTGGCGTCACTCGAAGGTGTGGTGACGGGTCACCCCGCCCATCGAGGGGTGCGCGGAGTTTACTTCGCCGAGAACTGGGAGGACGCGCAAGGCTTTTCGCCTTACATCTACTACGGCGTGAAGGACGAGATCGACCAGTGGCGGAGCGCGGTCACGAAGTACGAATTCGTCGGAGCGAAGATCTCGTCGTTTCCGTATCTCGAGTATTACGAGGCGCTGGCGACGGTGAGGGGCGCGGTGTCAGGGAAGGGGAAGGCGATCGCGTTCGATATCGATCAGTTTGGGAAGAAGGTGGTGGTGGACTCGCTACGTTGACCGGCATGGGTGACATTTCTAATGAACGTTGACACCGACAAGATCCGGATTGATGCTCTGGGTTTGGGGTTTTAAATTGCAGTTCCCGCCTAACTCGGCGAAAAACCTAAGTACTGCCCCTTGGTGTAACTGGCAACACGCCTGACTCTGGATCAGGAGAGTCCTGGTTCGACCCCAGGAGGGGCAATGAAGCTCCGCTGAGATCGGTCGCGGAGCTTTTTCCCCCGATCAGACCAACTGAGGATCCTAATTCATCCTTTCTTGACGACTGACTCAAGTGATGCCGGGATTTCGGCCGTCGTTGCAAAATCGCCTCCAAGCGTTCTCCACACAGTTGTAATTCCGAGTGAAGACAAGTATTTGACGAGCCAGTGCTTGTTCGCAGGAGGGCTAGTCTCGAGGACTAGGCAAAGATCAGCGCTGCCAAGCAAATCTCTATTCAAATACCTGTACTCCAAAAGCTGAGCCACTCCTCGCCTGATCTGCGCGTGGAGGTTTCCGGAGTGGCAGCTCTTTAGTTCGAAAATCACGGCAGCGTTAGCCGCTGAATAGAACATGTCGATGTTCGCGTTAAATCGAGGTTCTTGACCGGCTTTTTTGAGCTTACCCGCCAACAGGCGCTCCAAGTTTTGATGGGCTAGTGACGCTCGTTCAACTGCAATCAGATCGGTAAGAACCTCTCGCACTTTTCCTTGTATCGCGGCGACGTTACGTGGGGCCCAGGCATGAGAAGTGTGGGCCTTTGTAGGAGCTGCGTTCGCAATTCGGGCATCATCGATCCAGTCTAGCGATTCCAGTTCTCCCGGCACATTTTCTGGCCGCAGCTCCTTCGAAAGATTTGCTAGGCCGTTTGCATTACGCGAAAACAGAAAGCCTACTGGGTCGGTGACCATCAAGGCCTGGATCTCGGGCGGTTCGTGCGAGGCCGCTATCGCAACGGCGTCCGACAGCCATCCGTCCTCGAGATCGAGACCTACCTTTTTCGTTGCTGGGTTGAAGATCCCTGCTTCCACTAAGAAAAACTCATAGTTGGATCGTGCTTTCTTCGCGCTGTCGACGGTCATAAACTGTTCAAAAAAGGATGCGTTTGATTTGTCGATTACCGCCGCTGGGCGCCACCTACCGTTTGCGTCGACGATCCTTTCGAGTATGAACTTACGGATTCTATCATCCCGCCAGGCCCAGACGAAGTACATCACCTTTCGGACGCGGGGGTGCGAAACTCCGTAGGTATTAATCAAAGAAAGCAGTCCGTCGTACTGTATTTGCCCTGTTTCCCTCACAGTAAGGAAACGGTTGCGCAGAAGGGCCGGAATTACTGGGTGTGTTTGTGCGCTCGCAATCGCTCTGAGCGCATCGTACGTCATCCCCGGTCGTATAAGGGACAGCGTGGCATCCAGTTTCTCGAGAGGTGGCTCTTTTGTAAGCGAACCGCGGGTAGTTTCAGCCATTACTCATCCCATCTCCAATACGTCGCATTTTCGGACCGCCAACCCGCGGATGAGTCCCGCGCTACAACCCGGTAGGATTCCTCGCTACTTCAGCAGCGCGAGTTGCATAGGTGCATTTGGTGCCTCGTTTCCCCACTGCGTCCAACCCTCACGATGGTGACGGGCAAACATTTCAAGGTACGGTCCCGGGCTACACGCTTCGATAATTGGGTATAGTTGGTCAGGCTTTCTCGAATGTTCGCGCTTCCGCGAGAGGAGAATATTTACTTGACGCCGGCCCGCGGTGCGCGTCCGCATTGATCCTCTCACGCCGAAGAGAACAAGCTCGGTCACGTTTCGGAAATAAAACCCTACGCCCCGCCCATCTGGGCCGCCATCCTTTCGGGTTTTGTACCAAACGAGATTCGTTTTGTATTTGAAGCCCCATCGCTTCATAACTTCTAAACCTTCCAGAATGAGAGCGTTCGGCACCCACAAATAGAGGTGACTCTGCGGCAGTGCGGCTTGAGCGACCGGAAGATCCATTATGTCTGCCAGATCCATCGTCGAATAGCGAGATAGGCGGCGATGCTCCGGCGCCATTTTGCCGGTTCGATTGGAGAATCGCCAGGGCGGATCGGCGAGGATGGTGCCAAAGCGTTCCTTCAGGCCGAGCAATTCTTCGCCGGGTGTTTGGGCGGAGTGATTTAAGTTTTTTCTCTTGAAGGGGGCTGAATGAGAAATCGCGGTTTCCTCTAAGTGGAGTCCAAACAACGCCTTTCGCTTGGCGCAATTTACTACGCTTTAGCCATAACTCTCCACACCAATAACCCGAAGAGAGATTCGGGCGTGTTCACTTCTTGCCTTTTGGGCGAGTGGCATTTCTTCGGATAGACCTGTGCTTAGGGCGCTACGAAGCGAGACCCCAGAGTGCTATACGTTCCGCTCCAGCTAGGACAAAGATCGATTTTGCCTTGGCGTGCGACCAAGTTTGCTTATCACCGAGGCTCGGAGGAGCACCGGAAGACCACACTGCAAGCTCATCCAGGGCCTCGCTAACGTCGCTCCACATGTCCTCGCTCGATGATGGAATCCTCACGGGATCGCGGAAGGCTCGATCGACTGATATCCCCTCCCACCAGAATGCGAGGTGCTTTGCCGAGAACGCGCCGCCGCGCGAAACGTTGAAAGCCGCGGCAATCGCGACCCGCAGCAGCATAGCCGCCCGTGCAAGAACACCGAGGTATTGTGTCGGCGCTCCTCCGCTCGGCACCGAGGCGGCACTGGTTAGGATCCAGGGGTCAGGGTGGCTGATTCTGTCAGGGAAGAAACTTCTGCAAAAAGTTTCGATTGCGGGGTCGAGTCCAAGCGAATTCAATCCTTGATCCAAGAAAGCTGCGAATTCCGCCTGGTCTTTTTCCATTCCCGGTTTAGCAACGCCCTCATAGCTTGCCCAAATCGCGGCGCGGATCAAGTACATGTCGATAAGCGGGAAGGACTGCGCACTGGGCTCGAACGGGCGCCATATCGATTCGAGAATCTCTGCAACCTGCCCGAAGTCACGCTTAACGGCACGCGTTAATCCTGTTGGCCGATAACTGGCTTGGTTCCGTCGACGGCGGTCATCTCCAACCGCCGAGAGATCCAGCCCCCAGAGTCGCAACCACTGCTGGCCCAACGCCTTCCCCGCTCCACTACCCGGATTGATCGCCGCTAACCAATCCTTGAGTGTTATTCCCTGCCATTGAACCGCGTTCCCTAAGAAGTCAGCTGCTGCAGTTGTTCCGGACCAATACTTAAATGAATGCCAGACAAATGGGTGAGTACCAATACCAGATATCCGTTGAATAGAACTTGTTGTGTCGAGAACGAAGTGATCGCTGTCTAGAACGCCGATGCCCCGTGAGCCAAGTATCGTCATAGCCGCGCGTAGCTCTCCATAGTATGCGAGATGCAGCGCGGACGCTGGATCCCCGGAGGTGTGTGCGGAAAGCGCGCGACCCAAGTAGGCCCACCCATCCAAGCAGTGGAGGAGGACCGAGGCAGCCAAATACTCTTCCAGCTCAGGATCACTCGTTCCTGCGGTCCGCTTGAATTCTTGGACAACGTCGCGACCGTATTTATTGCCGGCTGATAGCCATGCGCGGCTTGAGCCGGTTAGGTTGGCACGCACGCGAACAGCAGCGGCTTCAACAGCTTGGAAGTCAGCGGCTTCAATGGCTACCTGATCTGTGGCAGTCAGACCTCGCTTGCTTCCAGCTTGTTTCGGCAACGCGCTTATTCTCCGTATCCCAGTCTGCTACTAACCTTCCGCGCAGTTTCACCAAGCGTACCGTCTTGCTGTGCCAGATGGTTAACTAGGTCCTCCCGCATTTGCTTGTACCCGCTGCTACCACGGAGCGCGGCCTTCGAACGTTGCTGTTCCGCCGTGAGCAGGGGGTAAGCGGATGTGCGCCAGTCGTATGTAGTGAGGGCCCTGGCGATTTCCAATATGAACGATGCAACGGGGCGTTGCCGTAGATCCCCGATCGCTTCGCTGACTGCGTCCGCGTCGACGGCGCTGCTCTCGGTTGCAGCTTCCCACTTTTCTAATTCCAGCTCGTCTGCTCTCACCTGGGTAAAGTCGTTGGTGACAGCCAAGACTCCGCGAATGCCGGGATCAGTCGTGAAAAGCGAGAACTTGCTCCTGAAGGCGAGGTCATCCGACGGCGTTATCCAAGCAGGCTTGGGATCTTCACTTCTTAGCGAGGTGGCCCACTCTTCCTGAGACTCTGCGACGGCTTTACGCATTGTATCCCATACGAGAATCAGAAAAGCAGCCTGTTGCGTGCGGGTCCATTGCAAGCGTGGTTCGTGCTGTTGCCGTTCACTTCCGAACAATCCGCCAACGCCTCCTCCTCTGCGGCTGTCCCACGCTTTGATGTAGGTGGCCATTAGGGCGCGGACCCAGGTGTTCTGAGATACCATCGGTCGTTGATCGTGGGTGCGGGCGCTAGACTCGCCCAGCATGTTGATCCAATTGCGGAACGGACTTTGGGGATGACTCCAGAGTGCCTCGACTAATTCCTGTGCTCTTGTCTGTCGATAAATGGGGTGACCAGCGAACTTGTCGAGCCATTCCTCGGCGCGAAGGAGAGGGTATAAGTCAAAGGCTAAGCTAGGATTAATCCGCTTCGGCTTAATGTTAATTGTCCAAAACAGGTACGCTTGCCAACTTATGTCGAGATTGTCAAAAGCGACCACCGGTAGCTCCATGCTGTCTGGAGCATTGGTGTCCTCGAATGCCCACAGGCGGTGCTGGCCATCGATTACTTCAAGTGGATAGAGAACCTTTGGCGTCCAGTTGGGATCGGAAGCTAACCTCGGGAGCTTGAAGGTCGCTGTTTTGGAGTCTAAGTCAGCGATAGTAATAGCATCGAGGTCATCCAGTACCCTCCCACGCCGCTGCGCACCCTTGGCGGGGACGTTGACGATTATTGCTGTCGGCAACCAGCCCGGCTTCCTTAGGTCCCTAAAATCATCGAGTTGCCGCTTCGCCTCTGACAGTTCTGACCACGGATACCCGAACCGAACAAATTTGGCAATCTCCACTGAGCGTTCGACGTCGTGGTAACGTTGAATTCCGGTGTCGGCCGACCTGGGCTGTTGATCCTGCGTGGACCTGCGCTCGATACCAGTGAGCCGTTTGAGTAGTCGGGCCGGAATCGAGAGAAGATAAAAATGGGGGTTCGGCTTAGCCTGCCTTTTGTCTGGTGCCCAAATGATTTGCTCCCACTCCGGTAGCCACTGGTGAACTCGAAGCGCTGCTAGCTCGAGGGGTGTTTCAGATGAACCAGCGTTTTCAGAGCGCGTTGCCATATTCGAGTTCTGTGAGATTTGATGCCGGCGATCTTAATAATTCTGCCATAGATCAAACGACGTGTGTGCAAGTTCGCTACGAAGCGAGGCCAAGAAATGGGCGTTTGAATCGGGAACGCCCGTCCAAAGAATCTTTGTTACTCTGATTCTGGTCGGTTAGTGGAGAGCCAGCAAGTCCACTTGATGGTAAAGCGGTGATCTTCGCCGCGAGCTGTTAGAGATTCGACATCAATTGATAAGAATTCGACATTGAAATGTTGTGGGCTTGGCGAACTGTGCTTGAGACTCAAGCCGAACGGAGTAATCGCAATTCGCACGGAAGCGTATCGCTCAGATTTGTTGGCCAGAGCGTAACCGACAATGTCGGTGATCGGTGATAAGTCGCGCCCAACGCATGGGCCACGCGCGTTCCGGTGATCTCGCGATCAGCGGATCCGGTCCTGGCAGTCAGGGTAATGGGGCGAGAGGTATATGAAATGAAACCGACACATCGGCGACGCTGAAGCTAGGTGCTTCGCGGAGGAAGGGATAGAAAACCAGCATCTGAGCGTTTGTTATGCGTTCCCGCCCGGAGCATGGGTGGATCATCAGCCAGCCAGTTTCTTGCGCTCCGGAGCGAGACCTTGCAATAGTATCTACTGTTCACTTATTGAAGGAGCGATCAATGCCCGGCTGGTCGCGGTACGTACGGGCTTTGTTGACCCTCGCCCACGAGCGCCTCGGACTTTCCAAGAAGGTTGCAGTGGTAGCTGCGCTGAGTTCAGTGCCGACTGCCATTGCTGCACCACGTTCATCTGAGCTAAGTCCCACAAGGCCTTCGAGTGAAGTACTCGTGTCCCGTTACGCCGACAAGTTCGTTCTTTATCAAGTTCAACAGGGAACGGACGTTGCCGCACTCAAGAAGAGGCTCGAAGCGACCCAAGACTCGCTGCGCGCGACACGCCGCGCGCTGAGAGCTACTCGAGATTCGCTCAGGACAGTGCAAGGCCGCGACACGGTGGTGCCATCCGTTACGCCAGTACCGCTCTACACCCCCCGAAACCACTACTCCCACTCGTCACACAGCTCGCATAGCTCTCACAGCTCCCATAGGTCTGGCGGAATGGTGATGTGAGCAGCATGCCGGAAAGCTCTGTGCAGTCTGTCCCGGGCGCCAAATCGCGACATGTTGAGATTGATGGCGCGCTTTACGGCGAGAGTGTTGTGTTTCGGGTGTGTCACCTATTTACAGATCGTTGCACAGTTTCGCTTGAGCGACTCGATAGCTCACGCCTGAGAGTCATGTTCGAAGCGCCAGATAATGCGCTTCTGGATCAAACTATTCGACAGTTTACCAACGAGTTGATTAACCAGCGCGTGCGCGCTGATGTAGAGGCCGAAACCCGCAAAATAAGAGAACTAATCGTCGCACAGGCGTTCGCTGAGGCTGACGCTCCAAGAACCGCCTGAATCCGAACCGCACGACCCACTGGAGAGTTGAGGGTGCCCGTCACTTTCCACGAACGCGAGCATTTTTCCCCGCCGACTGACGGATACAACCTTCTCCCATTTCGGTTCCTCGATTTTGACGGCCGAAAGTTCCTAGTTAATGAGGTGGGAGAGCATCTTTTTCTCGAACAGGCCACCTTCGACGCATTTGTCTCTCACCGCCTCGAGCCCAGTGCCTCTGAATACAGCGACCTGAAGTCCAAGCATTTCCTGTTTGATTCTGGTGCTGCTCTGCCGGTGTGTTTGCTCGCGACCAAGTATCGGACAAAACGAAGTTTTCTGGCTGGATTTACCGGTCTGCATATCTTCGTCGTCTCCCTCCGCTGTGATCATTCCTGTCATTACTGCCAAGTATCACGTGTTACCGTCAACAAGCAGAAGTATGACATGTCCGAGGAGACCGCTCATCGCGCGATTGATCTGGTTTTCCGGTCGCCATCAAATCCTCTCAAAATAGAATTTCAGGGTGGTGAACCTCTCCTGAATTTCGAACTCGTTCAACTGATCGTAACGGAAGCCGAGCGGCGAGCGGCGATCGATGGCAGATCGGTCGAGTTTGTAATCGCGACCAACCTTGCATTTTTGTCCGATGAAGTCCTTGCGTTTTGTCGGGCCCACGAAGTTCTGATCTCTACTTCTCTCGACGGCCCCGCATTTCTCCATAACGCAAACCGACCACGACCGGGAAACGACAGCTACGAGGTGGCAACACGATCGATCGATCGAGTCAGGCAAGAGCTGGGATTCGATCGGGTATCGGCGCTTATGACTACTTCGCGCCTAAGCTTGGAGCATCCGGTCGAGATCGTCGATGAATACGTTGCTCGAGGCTTCGACCACATCTTTCTGCGGCCAATAAGTCCCTATGGTTTTGCGCTGCGCACTCGCAGCAAAACCGGCTACGAGCTCGATCAGTTCTTATCCTTTTACAAGAAAGCTCTCGCGCATATAATCGAGCTCAATCGCTCAGGCACGTTCTTGGTGGAAGACTATGCGAAAATCCTTCTCACCAAGATTCTGACACCTTTCCCAACTGGTTATGTCGACCTTCAGTCTCCGGCGGGCGTCGGGATTGGCGTAGCCGTTTACAATTACGACGGCGACGTATACGTGTCTGATGAGGCGCGGATGCTCGCCGAAATGGGTGACAAGAGCTTTCGGCTGGGTAACGTCCACCAGGACAGTTATGAGGAACTCTTCCTCGGCGAAAAGTTGAGGTCTCTCATCAGCGACACCGTTATCGAATCTCTGCCGGTATGCGCGGATTGCGCATTTCAACCGTACTGCGGTGCCGATCCCATGGAGAATTACGCTACGCAGGGCAGTGTGATCGGGCATCGCCCCTCAAGCTTCTTTCACAAACGCAATTTCGAAATCATCTCCCACCTCATCAGGCTCTATTACAGCGATGATGCGTTTGTGAAGCCGCTGTTTTGGTCTTGGATTAACAATCGAGCAGTACGCGACCTGCTTCCGGCCATTAGTTAGATGTATCTGCACTCTTTGGGAACACCGCGGCACGTCAAGTCGGTAATCATCGGCAGAATCACTAAGCTGCCGGTTCAGGCACTCGACGCGCGTTCCGATTTTGTCGCATTCGCGACGCCCGACTCAATTAGGCGATTCGAGGGAGACTGGGGGGGCTATGGGGCAATCCTATCGACGCTCTCTTCGGGCGATGTTGCCTGTGATGAACAGGCTGCCGTCTTTGGTGTCAAGCATCTGGAATATTTGTCCGACGGCGATGTGGTAAGAATTGCGCCGAGCGGGACTGTTCACACATTGTTCCGCCGCAACTCGCCGCATAACACTATTTTGGCCACCGAGCGCTGCAATAGCCTGTGCTTGATGTGCAGCCAGCCTCCGCGCGAAATAGACGACTCCTTCCGGGCCGCAGAGATCTTGAGATTGATCGACCTTATCGACCCCAGCTGCGAAGAGGTCGGAATCAGCGGAGGGGAGCCGACCCTTCTCGGAGAGGATTTCCTTCGTATAGTCTCCAAATTCGAAGAGAAACTGCCACGCACGGCCCTGCATATCCTTACTAACGGCCGCCGCCTGAAAGATTCAACCTTCGCCGAGCGCTTGGCAGCTATTGATCATCCTGATCTAATGTTGGGGATACCCCTCTACTCCGACATTGATGCGCAACACGACTACGTTGTCCAGGCGCCTGGAGCATTTAATGAAACTGTCACTGCGTTATACAACCTGGCGCGAGTTGGTGTATTAGTCGAGATACGCGTTGTCCTGCACGCGCAGACTTACCGGCGCCTTCCTCAATTAGCCGAATTCATCTATCGGAACTTCCCCTTTGTTTCTCATGTGGCGCTGATGGGAATGGAAATGTTTGGGTTTGTCCACAAGAACATGGAGGTGCTTTGGATAGATCCGGTTGACTATCAGCGAGAGCTCGAGGAGGCCACGTTGGCGTTGGCGATGCGCGGATTGGCAGTCTCAGTCTATAACCATCAACTCTGCACAATCCCACGTTCGATATGGCCGTTTGCGCGGAAATCCATCTCGGACTGGAAAAATGTGTACCTGGAAGAATGTGAGAAATGTGTCGTGAAGGAAGCCTGCGGTGGATTCTTCCATTCGGCAACGAAAAGGCATAGTGCTCATATTCGGGCTATCTCGGAAGGCCTTACCAGTCGCGGCCAGCTCGAGGACATCAAGGCGCGCCGCAACACGGCGGAGGCGCAACCAACCCGAGAATCGCAGTTCACGCATTCCGCACCGTACTGACTACCATGCATGGAGGAGTTGTTTGGCCGCATGACCATCCACCGGCCAGTGGTATCCGTCGTCGAGCCGCAGCCGACCGTGGCTAGCTCTCAGCGAGATGGTGGAAGCGTTTTTTCCGCGAGTCTCATAAGCAGCGTCTTCCTCACGGTTTCAGCGGCCGTATCGCAACCCGAAAGTGTGAAGTACTTATCGCCGATTGCGAGATTCTTACTCGTATCACAGCCTGCCTTGCAGAACCTTGTACTTAGCTGCTCAAGGATCCCGGGGACGTAACGGTATCGCTGAACGCCGAAATCGTGTATTCCGACCGCACCAGTAACTAGGGCGATCAACTGCAATACTTCGAGCGACGCAAGGTTGGTACTGAATGGAAAGACATTCTCGTTCCGTTTGAAGCGATGGTCAGCAGGCAATCCCGCAAGGTAGCTGGGGTCGTCGAGCTTGCCGGCGACCTCGGTTGAAACATCCGCGGGATCATAAGTACCGAGACACTCCAAGCAGACGCGTTCCGGTCCAACCGTCTGGACCTGCCAGTCGGCTCCTCCAAACTCGCCATTCCGGAAGCGCGCGACTATGCCGCCGTCGATTACCGGAATCAAGTGCGCGTAGGCAAAGTGGTTGAGGATGTGTCGCGCGCGTGGCCGATCCACGCAGCTGAAAATGACATCGCAGTCCAGGGCGGATTGGTAGCCCTCCTCTTCTGCGATCGAGTTGTGCACCGCGCGCACGTTGAGCGATTCCGCAGTTCTCACCGATTGAACGCGATCACGGGCTACATCAACCTTGGGACGGCCAATATCGCCCTCGGTTGCGCTCACGAGGCGGTCGAGATTGTGTGGCTCTACTACGTCGAAGTCGATGAGAACTAAATCCTCACAACCCATTCTCGCTAGCGCTTCGGCTACCATGCTGCCGACGCTCCCAAGACCCACGATACCGACGCGCATGCGCGCAAGACGAGCGTGATTCTCAGTCCCCCACATGGCATAGGTCCGGCGGAACATCTCCCGGAACGCCGGACGCGGGCGCAGTTCGTCCGCGAAGTCGATGCGGAGACCCAAACCGGAGACGCGCACGCTAGTGCACCATTGCCGCCTATGGTCGCGGCCTGATTCGTAGAGCCAAACCCGTGCGCTCCAAGTGCCATCGCTTCCCACGGTCATGCCGACGAGCGGGTAACCAGTCAGCGCAAGCACGGCGCCGGCCATCTTCCGCTCAGCCTCGATGTCATCGCGACTCATGTCCTGCCATCCAGGGAACGGGTGGCTGTGAAGGAACACCACTCCACTCTGCTCTTTCATCGCCGCGGCACACGCCCGTTCGAGATACTGGGGCAGAAAGCTCACGTTTCCGTGCACCTCGCGATCCCCCTCAATTGGAAGAATGACCGCGGAGAGCAGCGCCGTCTGTCGCTCGGCGCCGCGCGACGGATTCCACAGGGCGAACACTAGATCCTCCTGTCCGTCGCCACGAATGAGATGGCTCTCAAGTTCCGCGGCAACGCAGTGAGGCATTGCGACGCTCCACTCCCTATGCATTGGAAAAAATCTGATTGACTTGGGACATTAACCTTCGCGCGCTCAGTTCCTCTTGCCATCCGAAGTTGTAGCTCCAGTAACGCCACTCAGGGCCCAGAGCACTCGCGGTAATGTTTCTTACGTTTGGTTGGGTGTCTGAATACTCAAACAGCTGGGGAGTCGCGCGAACGTGAATCGCAGACGCGACGGTGCGCGGGAAGTCGGGTGTCGTCTGAAGCCCAAGGTCGATAACGCGGTCCACAAAACGTCCGCAGGGTACGGCGAATTGCCGCATCACGACGAAGGATGTCCCGTCCGGAGCCTTGAGCTCTTCGGGCTCATACCCGAGCGCCTCAAGTTCCGCCAACAGCCGCGCCGGGCCATACATCACGACACAGGGGTGGGGCCATTGTGGAATACGACGAAGTGCACCCCGTTCTTGAGGTCGACGCGCTCGTCGGGGTTTTCAAACTTCTTGAGCTCGTTACCGTGTTTCAGAACCAGCGTCGTTTCGGCCGGATTCTCGCCGGCGAGCACGAGCAGTTCGCGCGCGGTGTACTCCCGCTCTTGGACCTTGAACTTCTGCTGGTCGATGAAGATGACCACCATGCCCTTGGTCATCGTCTCGGTGTCCGTCATCGCAACCTCCTTGATCGCGTGGAGTCGTGTCTCTACTCGAGTAACCGGTTCGTCCACGGCCAGCATGAACACGGAACGAAATTTCTTTACGCATGAGCTGCAGAAAATTTCTTTCCGGAGGGGGTTCAGGTTCGCTCGCGTCCCCTCGGTATACTCAACAAAGGACTTCATGACCTTATCGCGCCCGAGTCAATCAGCTGCGGAGATTGCTTCGCTCCCTGCAACCGGCACCACCGCGTGCATGGAGCGCGTGCGCGCCAACGGTCATGCGTTTGCGCCTGAGACCCTCGTCTACATCGCCCGCGAAGCAATCTCGGCCGGTGACACACAACTGGTCGAGGTGTGCCTGCGGTTCCTTGTAGGAAAAGAAGTTGAAGGGGGGCGCTGGCAAGGCGGCTACTGCGAGGGCACCATCGTCACGCTGGCGCGGAAATACCACCTTAGTGCCGATCGCGATCTGATGCGGGCCTTCAGGGCCCGGTGCTTCGAGGAGCTATGGATGGCGATCTTCGCAGGCCGCCTCGAGAAGCCGTTCTATGAAGTCAACTTCGGCTACGCGTTTTGGCACCTGTGCATCGATGCGAAAAGATCGCTCGTCAGGAACCACGGCCGTGACATGGAAGCCGGGGTCACGGACGACCGTATCGACACCGTTGACGTTGACCATGTCGTGGTCGAAGACGGCGAGATGCTAGACGACAAGACCATCAACGAGCTGGTCAGCGCGCTCCACGAAGCCGAGCTCCTCGACGCCATCCGGGCGCTGCCGAGACAGCAAGCGCGTGCTGCGCTTCTGGCGTGGGTGGAAGGAAAGCCGATTGAAGGCGATGAGGACAGCGTTTCGGCGATTATGGGCGTTACCCCGCGCAACGTCTACGCGTTGCTCGAGAGAGCGCGCTCGACCCTTCAATCGGACCCGGTGATTCGCGCAATCAGGTTCGGGGAGGCATAATGATTCCAATCACAATTCAGGAAAAGCCCGAGCCTTCACTCGACTCCTCCATGGCTGACACCATTGACCTAGTCAAGTTCGAACTTCTGTCGGAATACGATCGCACTGGCAAGATCGACATCACCGTCTGGGTGAATCGGCACCCAGCCCTCCGCGATGAGATCATCGACTTTTGGTTGTGGGCAAGGGGTACACGTGCGTCAGCAGAGGAGAAGGCAGGTCCGTTCGACGCGAGCGATGCTGACATCACGGAAAAAACGCTGCGGAATGCACTCCTCGCGGTAAACCTTGGGCGCCAGTGGCTCGTTCCGGGTGTAGAGCCCGAATCGATTGAGCTCGACAAGCTTGCAATGGAATTGAAGTCAATAAGAGAGAAGCCAGGACAGCGGTCGAGGGCTCCGGTCGCGTTTCGGAAGGCGGTCGTCTGCACGTGGGTCGTCTCCCGATTGCAAAAAAGGCGGCCCACCGTCTCGCGCCTTGCTGTGCAAAAGACCACCTATTTATTGGAGTGGGCCTTGGGCCTCGGCATCTTTTTTGAGCACGATCGTAAACCGCTAGGCCCCTATGATTACAAGGCCCGCTACAAGGACGCGGAGCCGATCGCTCGCAAGAAAGGGTGGCTAACAATTACCGGTACGACCCTTCGCGCCGCAGACGACATGACCGAAGTCGATCGCTTCGCGAGTCGGTATGTAAGATCCGAGAAGCTTGCTGGCCAATTACTCGATTGGCTCGCAGCCTATTCCGATAGTCAGCTGGAAACTTTGGCTACCGTGCACTGGACTGTGCGGGAACTAACGGGCGGTGACCGCGACATGAGCATCGATGCGATCGAGCGTGCGCTCGCTTCAGCGCCAGAGTGGCGGGATAAATTGTCCCGTGCAAACTTCTCACCGGACCGGCTGCGCGAAGCCGTCGGCCTTCTTCATAAACTTCGACTGATCACGGGATCGTGAGGGGAAAGCGGGTCTCGGCTATCGAAGCAGCCCAAAAAACTCTTGGCTCCTAGCTAGTCAGGATTTGGTTGCCCGGAATGCCTGCGAATGATAGGAAATCGACCTATTGGTGATATGAATCCGACATTCCCAGGCGATTGCGGAATATGGGGCACGGGTTTTCTCGGACTCGGAGGTCGACTCTTGCCGATGATCCTCTCTTTCCCAATTGGTGCGCACGCGTTCCAGTAGAACTTAGAGGCCGAGGCATACGCGATTTGACGCTCTCGTGTGCACGGAGCTTTCGCGTGCTCCAGACTCCCTTTATTACGGCGAGTGATATCTCAGGCATTACGCCTGCCCTATGCGAGGTTCGTTAGGTCGCAATGGTCACTGATATCCGGCCGTTTCCTCAGGCTCGAATATCGGCGCATTTTTGATACGATGCGTTTGGGCATTTCCACCGATGACCGGGTGTAGCGTAAGACTATCCTCGGTAACAAAAACTGCCGTTCTCCGATCGTCGTTCTTCAAAACGTAGCTGATCGTCAAACTCGAGAGGCCCTTCTGAATGACAGAACCTATGCCTGCTGACTAGATACGTGGTCCCATTCTCGTACTGCACTCGATAGTCGCCAGCCGAGACCCGACGAAGCCGAGCCACGGCATGGGCCCGGACGTAGATCTCTCGAGAAGCTTTCCCGGATTGTGCGCGAACCAGCCACACCACGGCGTCTAACGAAGTGCCGTTGTCAATCGTGAGGGAGCCACGTCCATTGCCGTGGACCCTTGCTGGCTCGTACCCGTTCGCGACGGGCCGCCACTCTGCGGTCGAGTCGCTAGGTGAGCAGCGGCCAATCGGCGTACTGTCACTCGTCATCAGCGAACCTCGATCAAACGCGCCTGCGGAGGAATCTGTGACGCGTGCTCCGTCCGCCGATTTGGTTGCATCCTTCGTTAGTACGTTTAAGAGAACAATCGCAAACACGACGGCGGCTACAACTGTAATAAAGGCTATTTCCCGACGCCCCATTCGACGGCGGTCGGGAAGTACAGAATCGAGCGCGGCGGGATCTCTTGAAGCGACTGTGATGACAGGGAGCTCGACGAAGCGCCCGCAGCGGCACTTTACACGGCCACCGCTCTGCGCATCGGAGTAATGAAAAACCTCCCCGCAACTGCAACTAGCAGTTGCCATATTCTACCCTCGTTTGTTGCTACCCACGCCAGTTCTCCTGCGAGAGAACGCCCGGCTCAGTGACCGCGTCTACTTCAGTAGCCTAATGGCCTCGAGCTTTTACCACGTACAAGGAGTCGCGTTTCATCTGCGAGCGCATCGATGCAATTTGCTGAATACTCTCCCGCATTCGCTCCGTCGCCCACTGGAGACCGGTTTCTGCCGCGTTCATTCTTCCATCAGCGGCTCCGAGTCTTCCTTGCAACCTTCCGCGCTTCCAGTCGACAGTCTCCATCCGAATAGAGTCGGCAAGTGCGATCTGCTGTTGCCTGACGGCGTCGACCTTCGCACTCGCTTCGACGCTGTCCCGCCGCGCCCGGGCTAGATCGCTCTCCGCCCCAGGCAGCCCAGCTCGCAGCTGGTAGTAGTCCTTCCTGGCGCTTTGAACCGCTGCCTTCAACTCGGCCGACGACCGGGCATCCGCTCCCTTTCGCGCGACCGCCACCATCGCGGCGTTTGCCGACGCCGACGTGGCGCTTCTGAATTCGACGGATTGCACTCCGGCGGGACTGCTCAACTGGAGCACAAATCCGCGCCCCGTTGCAGTAGCCGTGCCCCAGGTCACGCGAGTTCCGAACAGTCCTTGGACGCGCAGCGCTACCCGCGAACCATCACTGCCTTCCACCGCAAAGTGGTTTTCTTTGACGCCGCTGTTACTCGCGATGTCGACGGATCGCGAGTAACAATCGCCAGACACGGTGCGGCCGCTATTTACGAGTTGACAGTAGACGGCCGCCGAATTGTCCGCAGCCGACCATAGGAACAATCCATCAAAGCGAGCGATCGCGAAAACGAGGACTAGGAGCAGCATCTAGAAAGACGAGTAATGCCCCTGTACTGGAACGACAACCTTAACAGGAGTCAGTCTCGTCAGCCTGTCCTCTCTCGCGTTAACGCCGTAGAATCGCGTGTAACTGGGGTGACATCAGAGTTCTGGACCGAGAATCAGCACGCTGAGCGGTGGGTTCCAAAGATGTCAAGCTTGGTCGAGCGACTTCGCAATCTCGACTAGTGATTCGCCGCTTGCAATTCGAACTGCAGATCGCCGAATTCCGGCGCGCGCCCATTGTTCTACTTCTGAAAGGAAGCGATCGGGCCCGAAGCTCGAAATAAGCCCTCCTTTCTTTGAAATATCCCAAATAGTGGCGCCCGCGTGCACGATCTTACTTCGCGCACTGTAAAGCGCCTTTAGCAGCGACGAGCTGTATCTTCTTTCGAAAACGTCTGAAAGAAGCGTAGCGCCTCTCAGGCTTAGATGGTGCGCCTTATCCGAACCAACACCGTGGAGAAGCATCGCCTCCATCGCGACCGCTAGGTCGACAACGCGGTCCTCCACTCGATCGCGGATGTACGCCTGTTGAAATCGATCCGTGACAGTTTTTAGCTGTGAGATCACTGCTTCTTTGCCAAGCATCAGGTAAATATCTATGAGATGGGGCGCCTCGCTTGCGAAAAGTTCGTAGGTGTCGTGAATGTCTCGGCCCACCTTGAGTTCATTCTGCGGAGTAGTGGTCCTCAATGTGGCGAGGTACTCATACTTGAGCGTGTCATACGCTATTTCCGCGAAAACTCCGCCCGATTTCGCGAGTCGCATTGCAAGCATCGCCCTGTGCACCTTTGGCATTACAGGAGCATAGTGGGGCTGCATGGGGGAAGCGGAATCATATTTTCCGATTACTGCCCACTCCGCAGTCGCAAATTCCCAGGGAGTAACTCGAGCGGGATTGATTATATCAGGAAGCCACAACTGGGATTTGGCTTCGGCTGTTAGCGGAGCGATCGCCAAATCCCGCTCCAAATTGACGCTTTTCGATGCGCGAAATTGCAGCAGAGGAACGGTGACAACATGTTCAACTCGATCGGAATGCCAAACCGAGCGAAACCTCTCGAGATGCTCATCGAATTCTTCAGCACGAGCCGTGAACCGCTGGTAGTGCTCCAGGAAGCTAGCCACGAAAATGTCGCGTAACTCTGACGCGAACCTGTCGCGATCTCTCAGCGAAAAAGCGGACGTGTTAATGTCCGCAGCACGAGCGTAGACACTCCCGTCAAATAGTGCGCGTCCAGCTCCTTGGGCATCGGCCAAGCTATTAAGTGCGCCTCTTCGTTTGCGTACGAACGCCCTGTACAACGTAACCGGAACGTATTCCGTGCCGAAGCTCGTTCCCTCGAACAGAAACCGTTCCTGGGCAACGGTGGGAATTGGCGTTTTCTGTGCTTCTGATTCCAGCAGGTTAAGTGCTGAGGCCAGGTAACTTCGCAAAAGCGTAACGTCGCGGATGTTGCTCACAAATTCTTTTCCGTCCATACCGATAAGCGGCCAGCAATGCCAGAAGCTGACTGGTTCCCAAACCAATCTGGGTTCGTTATGCGACTGGCGTCTACTCTCACCGGAGGCCCCACCAGAAATCTCTTGAATAGTCCATACTGACTCCTCTGTGACGATGGCGCGCGCGATTGCCGTATCGTCACAGACGCTAAATATTCTCCAGTCCAGTTCGTCACGGACGGCAATCTACCCTGCCAACGTTCAAATCCGTCGCCGCTGGTTTCGTCACGCTCGCACTCGCTACTGCGTGCGTCTCCCGTCCAACGGTCACGACGGCCGTCGGGGCAACAGCACTCGCGCCCGCTAGTCGCTATGCAGTCGCTCCACACGGCATGGTCGTCTCCGCCAGCGGCATCGCCAGTGAAGTCGGACGTAACGTTCTCGCCGCCGGAGGCAACGCCGTCGACGCCGCGATCGCGACCGGGTTCGCGCTCGCCGTCACCTATCCAGTCGCCGGCAACATCGGCGGCGGTGGATTCATGGTCATTCGCTTTCCCGACGGACGCGCCACCGCCATCGATTTTCGTGAGGCAGCTCCGCAGCGCGCTACGCCGGACATGTTCGTCGATTCGACCGGGAATTATTCCTACCACATTCATCACGAGACTTACAAAGCGGTCGGCGTTCCTGGCACCGTCGCTGGTTTTGCGCTCGCTCACCAGAAATACGGGAGAACGCAGTGGTCACGCCTCGTCGATCCGGCGGTCACGCTCGCCAGTGAAGGATTCATCGTTCCGCCAGGGCTCGCTCGGTCTCTGGCCGGAGAGATCCCCGACTTCAAGAAGAACCCGGCAGCTCTCGCCGCCTACACCAGGAACGGTCAGCCTTACACCGCCGGCGAGCGCATTCGTCAGCCCGATCTCGGACGCACTGTCGCCCGCATCCGCGACAACGGACGCGATGGCTTCTACCTCGGCGAAACCGCGCGACTCCTCGCCGAGGAAATGCAGCGGGGCGGCGGTCTCATCACCGCCGAGGACCTGGCGCAATACCAGGCAAAGGAGCGCGCTCCGATTCGCGGCACCTACCGCGGCTACGAGATCGTCTCGATGCCGCCGCCGAGCTCCGGCGGTGTCGCGCTCGTCGAGATGCTCAACATTCTCGAGGGCTACGATCTCGCCGCCACCGGTCACAATTCACCGAGATACGTCCACCTCGTCGCCGAAGCCATGCGACGCGCCTTCGTCGACCGTGCTCACTACCTCGGCGACCCGGATTTCGTGGAGAATCCGATCGACCGACTCACCAGCAAGTCATACGCAGCCGAGCTGAGGAAGACGATTCAGGCTGATCACGCCACTGTTTCGTCTCCCACGCAGGTGGCGCAGGGATTCGAGAGCAATGAGACGACTCACTACTCCGTCGTCGATGCCGACGGCATGGCGGTGTCGGTGACGTACACTCTCGAGTATGGATACGGGCTCGGCGTCGTCGTGCCCGGTGCCGGATTCGTCCTCAACAACGAGATGGGCGATTTCAACGCGCGATCTGGTGTGACCGACTCCACCGGGTTGATCGGCACTCCCGCGAATCTGGCTCGGCCCGGAAAGCGAATGCTCTCCAGCATGACGCCGACGATCATATCAAAGGATGGCCGACTGGTAGGAGTGGTCGGCAGTCCGGGCGGTCGCACCATCATCAATACTGTGTTGGAAGTGATCCTGAATCAGATCGACTTCAACATGGGGATCGCCGACGCGGTGAAGGCGCCGCGCTTCCATCATCAGTGGCTGCCCGATGTACTCTCAGTCGAGGACAAAGGACTTTCTCAATCCACCTTATCCGCGCTGGAGGCAATGGGGTATGGCGTGCGGATGGGGGGAGTGCAGGGGACCGCGCACTCGATTCGCATCGATCCGCGCACGGGAGATCGCCAGGGCGCGGCGGATCCGAGAGATGCAGATGCCGGAGCGGCGGGTCACTGAATTGAAGCCGAGCCAGACGACGTTAGCGTCGCACCTTCTCATCGTCCGGATTTGCTGATCACGAGAATCGCCCCGCCCGAACGACCGACCCCGTAGGCAGCTCCATCGATCGCCCGGACGAAGCGAATCTCCTTGACCTCCTTGGCCGGGATATGCCGTAGCTCACCCAGTCCGCCGAGCCGAATCCCATTGAGATAGACCTCTCGCTCGGCGGTTGGTGCGAGATCGACTCTGGATATCAGGTACATCGGACGCGCGCGCTCGACTACTTCGTACGCAGTCGTGCCGTGTGAGCTGGCAATGTCAGCTTCGCTGATGACGTCGAGCGCGCTCGACGGGGCAGCCGCGAGATCGTGCCGGCCCTGGGCGGCGCAGGCGGTGAGGACCGCCATACTATAGAAGAGGGCTGCGAGGTTGTGGGGATGGACTCTCATACTGCCTCCGGGTTCGGATCGAGCCGCGCGGCATCGCTCATCGTTGCCACCGTTTCGGCCCGCGTGTAGGTTCGAACCTGACGGCGCTCCGTTCCTTCCCTGTTGCCTGAGCGTGATTTGCGCGAACGGCAACGTTTTTTGTGGGCGCCGTGCTGGACCGAGGAGGCGTTTATGTCCGCGATAGAATTCCGGACGCTCGGTACCATGGATCTTCGCGCGGCCGATGGACGAGAGCTTCACTCCCTTCTCGCCCAGCCGAAGCGCATTGCTCTCCTCGCCTACCTTTGTATCGCCGAGCCGCGCGGCTACCATCGACGCGACACACTGCTCGGCCTGTTCTGGCCGGACTCGGACCAGGAGCACGCCAGGACGTCGCTCAGAAAATCACTTCACATCCTGCGACGTTCGCTGGGCGAAGACGCGATCCTTTCGCGCGGAGACGAGGAAGTCACCGTTGATCGATCCCGCATCTCCTGCGACGTCGTCTCGTTCGACGAGCTTATAGGCAACAATCGGTTTGAGGACGCCCTGGAGCTTTACCGCGGAGATTTGCTCACCGGCTTTTTTGTCGACGACGCGCCGGGGTTTGAGCACTGGCTGCACGGGGAGCGCAATCGTATTCGAGAGGCCGCTGCGCACGCCGCTTTCACAGCCGCCGGGCAGCTCCAGGAACAGGGCGATCACTTCGGGGCCATCAGGCTGGCGCGGCGCTCGCTCGAGCTCGCCGACACTGACGAGCGCACGCTGCGCATGCTGATGTCGCTTCAGCTCAAAGCCGGAGATCGTGCAGCGGCTATCGAGACTTACGAGTCCTTTGCCCGCGCTCTCGCCGCCGATTACCAGACGCAGCCATCGGAGGAGACGAATTCGCTGATCGAGCAGATTCGTCCCGACGCGAGCTCCCGTGCTCGGGGAACCATCGTCTTTGACGTGCGACCCCCGACACTAACACCGACTGACGGTGCGGATGCAACGTCAGTCGGGCAAGCGCGCATCGGCACGACACGCACAAGACGTAGTGAGCGTGGCGCATTGGCCGCTGCGCTGGGCATTTTGATTTTGGGCGGCTTCATCTGGGCGTTCGAGAGGCCGGCGACCTCACGGCAAGTAGTCCGATACACTTTGGTGGTCGATTCGTCGGAAGCGATGACGCCGGGCGAGGCATGGTGGACCCGCCTCGCGCTGTCGCCCGATGGGGCAACGCTCGCCTACGTTGGCGGACCGCGGGGAGAGTTGCTGGTGCGGCCCCGTGATCAACTGCACGCAACTGCAATCCCTGGAACGAAGGGCGCGCAATCTCCGTTCTTCTCGCCCGACGGAAAACGGATTGGCTATCTCGGGGAGCTGCGCGTGTACATCGCCCCGATGGACGGCAGCCCCCCAGTGATGGTGAGTGATTCGCTCTCGGGCACTGCCGGCGCGTCGTGGAGTCCGGACGGCACGATCTACGTCGACGGGAAAGGGTATGCGCCTCTTCTACATGTCGAAGCCAAGGCGGGTGCGACACCCGTTTGGTTCACCAGCTTGGACACCCTCGCCGGCGAGTTCAATCACAGCTGGCCCGACGTTTTACCCAACGGCAAGGGCGTGCTTTTTGGAGTGACATTCAGGGGGACCAACGGTGTGAGGGACAGTCTGTCCTACGCGATCGCCGTCGCCGACATCCCCTCTGGACAACATCACATCATCGTGCGCGACGCAATTTTCGCACGATACGCCACCTCCGGTCATCTGCTCTACGTCACTACGAACAAAAGGCTGATGGTCGCTCCCTTCGATCAGAGCTCGATGCAGCTAACCGGCCCGCCAACCGTTCTGATCGATAGCATGCGCCTGGGCAGATTTGGCGCGGCTGATCTCGCAGTCTCTGCTACGGGGACACTGGCCTACGTAACAGGTGGCGGCCAGGGCAGGCGCGAGCTCGTGTGGGTAAGCCGCGAGGCAAGAGTCCAGCAAGTGGATCCTGATTGGCTGGGTGAATTCTGGGCGCCTTCACTCTCGCCCGACGGCAAGCGACTCACAGTTACCAGGCGGCTCAACACCCCGCGGTTCGATGTCATGGTGAAGGAGCTCGATCGAGGGCCGAGCATCAAACTGTCGTTGCTGGGGACCGGCGGCGACCGTAGCGCCTGGACCCCGGACGGGAAGTTCATTACGTATGGGCACGCCCCAGAGGCTTGGCGAACGAGGGCGGACGGAACTTCTGCGCGGGAGTTCCTGTTCCGTGAAACACGCAATATCTCGTGCGAGGTATGGTCACCGGACGGTAAGTGGCTCCTTTACGCGACCACGCCCGCAGCCCCCGATTCCGGTGAGATCCGCGCTTTTCGGCCGGGAATCGACAAGTCACCGACGCCGCTCATCGCGACAAAATACAAGGAGGGTATGCCCGCATTCTCGCCAGATGGCCGGTGGCTCGCCTACACCTCGAACGAGAGTGGGGAATACGAGATATACGTCGTCCCGTTCCCCAACATCCATGACGGAAAATGGGCGATTTCGTCGAGGGGTGGAACCGACCCCGAGTGGTCTCATCGCGGCGATGAAATCTTCTATCGCGATAGCGCCGCTAATCTTGTCGCGATGAAAATAAGGACAGCGCCGACGTTTAGCGCTGGCACCGCAACACGCCTTTTTTCAACGGAGCCATTTCAATTCTTTGATTTTGGGGTCAAGAATTACGCTGTATCCGCGGATGATCGCCGCTTCTTGATGATTCGAAGGTTCAAGGAACGCGACGAACACCTCATCATCGTAGAGAACTGGTTCGAGGAGCTGACTGGGTCGCGCAAGAATCGGTCGGGGAAATGAAGCCACACTGGGAATCAACTACACCGCCGCGGCGGCCGGCGGCAGTGTAGTTCCTGGCGTCCCGAGCCGTCTCACGATAGCCCGACGAAGATCGCACTCCCCACCGCGACAAGCCCGAGCAGAAATAGTCCGGCATAAATCGGCGCGAGAAACCGAATCCATTTTCCGTAGGGAACCCCCGCCGCCGCCAGAATCGCCATGAGCCCGCCGTTGGTGGGAGTGAGGAAATTGCACAGCCCGCCACCGTACTGATATGTCAACACCGTCACCTGTCGCTGCATGCCGAGCAGATCCGACAACGGAACCAGCACCGGCAGCGTCAGCACCGCGTGCCCAGTCACGCTCGGCACCGGGAAGTGCACGAGAAATTGCGTTACCATCATCCCCACCGCGGCGACGCCGAGGGGGAAATGCGAGAGCGGGGAGAACAGACCGTTCACTATCGTGTCGATGATCTGACCCTGTTCCGCCACCACGTAGATCGCGCGGGCGAATCCGATCAGCATCGCCGCGAAGGCCAGCGATCGAAATCCTTCCACGAATGCTTCCGCCGTGCGGTTGACGCCGAGGCGGCCGATCAGTCCGACGACGATGCCCATGATGAAGAAGAGCGCGGACATCTGATCGAAGTCCCAGCCGAATTCCATCACGCCGACGATGAAAATCGTGAACGTGACGAGGATGGTGATCAGCACCAGACCATCGCGCGTGTCGAGCGGCTTTTCCTCCTCGCTGGTTTCGCTCACGCGCGCGGTGCGAGTCGCTCGCGCATATCGGCTCACTCCCGCAATCCAGAGGGTCAGCGCCAGCACCAGAAACACCAGCCTGAACCCCGCCCCCGAGAGCAACGGAAGTCCGGCGAGCTTCTGCGCGATTCCTACCTGAAATGGATTGATCGGACTGAACGCCGAGCCCACACCGGCTGCACCCACACTCACCGCCGCTGCCACGACGTTGTCGAATCCCAATCGCGTCGTGAGCAGGAGCAGCGCCGGCACCAGCGGAATGATTTCTTCGTGCATGTTGTCCAGCGCACCCGCGGTTCCGAACGCCAGGCAAACGATCGGAATCACCAGCAGCTCGCGACGCTCGAGACGCCGCACCATCCAGGCGACTCCTCGGCGCAGCGCTCCCGTCTGATCCACCACGCCGAACGCGCCGCCGATCAGAAAAACGAGAAAGATTATCGGCGCGGCGGCGGCCATTCCCCGCGGAATCGCGACGACGGCCTGAAATGGAGTCACCGGCGCTTGCGGAACCGCGTGGTAAGTTCCGGCGACTACGACCTTGCGTCCCGTCGCCGGATCGTCGCGCCGATCGAATTGTCCGGCGGGGAGCACGTAACTCATCACCGCCGCCAACGCGATGAATCCCACCAGCAACGTCAGGGGGTGGGGAAAGCGTAGTCTCATTGGAAGCGGTGAGTTCTAAGCGCCCAGGCTTGTCGATACAAGGAGTTGAAGCTTCCCGACCCCCGCCGAGCCCTTAGGGCGGCCTTAAGCGTGGTTCCCGCGGCCAGCTCTATGCAGAAGCTCTACAGTGTCACTGATAGTCCGCCCTTATCGTAGGGACTTTATGGCCAATATTTTCACTCGCCCGACTTCTCCTGAAGTCGGCAGCGGCACGCGCTTCGGCCGGAATGGAAGTCAGCCTTTTCCGGCATCCTCTCTGAATGGCAACGGCCAATCTCCTTCTTCCTCCCCTCCGCGCGCTGGGTGGCTGGGACGATTGGGTCAATACTGGAACACCTACGCCCCGTTCAGAAATCCGTTTGCCAAGAAGATTGACCCGCTCGACGACGACCTGGATGCAGACAACGGCGTCCACGCGATAACGAAAAAAACCGACTACTGGTTCAATCGCGAGCTCTATCAACTGGAGCAGGAAGCAAAGCACCTCGCCGCTGAATGGGCGGAGAAAGGATTGCCACGCCACGACGTCCCACGCTCCGGCGTGTTCGAACCCGAGCAAGTCCTCGCCATGAAATCCCTTGAGCTGTTCCGGCAATGGCGGAGACGCGTGCGCGTCAAAATGCAGGACCAGATCCAGACGGCGAGCGCCAATCTCAATCGATTGATCGGGGATTCCCGCGCCGAGGTAAATGCCCTCGAGACTTCGGCGAACGAACGCACCTACACGCGGACACAGATCGAGAGCTTCCAGCGATTCAAGGAACCGGAGGGCGTAAGGGTCGGCTACGATCGGATCCTGAAAAGCACGTTCGCCTTCTGGGCGTTTGCGGTCATCCTCACCATCGCCGAGTTCACCGCCAATTTCCCGGTGTTCCGCCTGCTGCTGCCGATGAATTCGACGCTGGTGACACTCGCGGCTACGCTCGGCGAAGCGGCAGAAAGTCACACCTGGCTCGCCGGACCGTTGGTTCTATTTCAGGACATTCTTCTCCACTTCGAAGCTTTCCTCGTCGCCCTCATCGCCGTCGTCATTCTCGTCTTCCTCGGTAAGACGACCGGCTCCGCGGCGCGATCGATTGTCTCCTTCAGCGAATCGGAGCACCCATTTGCGGCGACGACCATCAGGGCGCATCGCCGGCAACACACCGTCATTTTCGTCGCCGGCATGCTCGGGATCGCATCGGTGCTGGCGTTCATGTTTTACTCGCGCGCCCAGATCGCCGAGACGGCGCAGTCCCGCGTACGCGCGGACAGCGTTGCGCTGAGACAGGCGCTGGCGGATCAACAGGCGGCGGGCACCGATCTCGCGAAAACGGCGGCGACGACGCAACGCGTAACTGACGCTACACGCACGCTACAACAGCATCTCGACGACGCTGCTTATGCACAAACGGTGCAGCGGATCAACGATGCGATCGTGTTGCTCAACATCGGACTGGTTCTCGCCGCGATGACACTCGGCTTCGTCCACAAGAGAGAGGATCTGACGGACAGGCAGGGCGAGCATCCGTCGATCAAACCGTTGAGAAAGAGGTTGCAGGTTCTCGAGCGCGAAGCGCTCGGTCACGCGCACGCGGCGCGGATTGGGATGAGCAGCGCGGCGACCGAGGCGGGAAGAATCAATCACCTGCTCGAGTCGCATCCGCTCCGCGACTGGCAGGCCAAGCAGGACCGCCTTCAAAGCGTGATCGTCCAATTCAGGGGTGAGAACGCTAGGGTGCGTGGTCTCGATCCCGCCAACGTGGTCGCGTTCGCACAACCGAGCAGAATCGTGTTTCCCGAGGTCGACGAGAACGAGGATCTGCGTCGGCCGACCGAGCTGGATCGGCTGCTTCAGGATCTCGGTCAGGTCGAAGCGGAATTCACGCGGGTCGCGGCCTATGCGATTCCGACCGGAGCGCCGTCGTCCACATGATGCGAATCGCGATGGCAGCCCCTGTTTCCAGAATCGTGATGGCAGCCCTTGTTTGCATGGTTGTGCTGGTCGTCGCCGGTTGCGAACACGCTGTGGGAGGCGAGTCTCCGTACCAGGGACATTCCTACATCGTGGGAATCGACATCTCCGGCAGCAGGACGAAAACCGATCTCCAGGAATCGCGGCAGCTTCTGGACGAGCTGATAGATCGGCTGCAGGCCGGCGATCACCTGACGCTCATCGAGGTCTATCAGGGCGGTCGGTTGCCGGCGAGACAATGGTCGGACAGCGTTCGTACTCCGCGGAACGGAGAGTTGACCGGCTCGGACCGCCGGCGCCTCGATGATTTCAAGGCGATCGCGCGCATCCAGACTTCGATTCTGTTCGACTCGGTGCGGGCGAGGGAGATTCAGTCGACCGACATCTTCGGCACGCTCGCCCGCGCCGCGGATTACGCGCGAGCCTCGAGAAATCGGCCGACGACGTTGCTGTTGCTGTCGGACATGATCAACGAAACGCCCGCCGTAAACATGATCAGTCGGGCGGATATTCCGGACGATAGTTGGATCCGGCACCTTGCCGCCGCCAAACGGATTCCCCAGCTGCGCGGAGTCTGCGTGGTGGTGGCCGGCGCGGATGTGAGCAGCGCCCGCGGCGCGGCGATTCGGGAATTCTGGAACAAGTACTTCGAGGCGGCGGGGACGCACGTCTCGCCGGACAACTACCGGAACATGATCTCGGATCCGTCCGAGATCGCGTGCCAATAGAGGGAAGAGGGAAGAGGGAAGCGGGAAGCGGGGAAAAAGCGCGCGGGATAAACCCGCGCGCTTTTTTTCAGGCAGACATCGCGATTCGATTTACTTCGGAGCGCCGACGATCACCTGGAACGGGCCCTGGCCGTGCAGTTGAATCACCGACGGGCCACTTGCTGCGCTGCCACCAAAGTGAGCGTGACGCGGTGGAATGTAGATGTAATCGCCCGGCCCATAGTTCTTGACCGCGCTCCAGTCCGCTGTGTTCCCCATTCCGAGCTGGAACGTTCCTGAGACCACCGTCAGATTCTCGGCGCCAGGGTGATAGTGAACTGGGAACCGGTAGCCAGCGGGTAACATCAGCCGCACCGTATACTCACCGGGCTTGCCCGGATCTCCGTTGATGGCGGCGAGCTTCATCCCCGGATCGAAACCCGGCGGCTGGAAGTCGTTCCAGCCGAGGCTGCTGTTCGCCACCATGCGCACGTCGGGCCCGTACATTGGTGCGGCGGCCATCGCCTGCGCCGGCAGTGGCGTCGTGCTCACCGGAGCATCGACCGCAATGAGCCACTGGCCATTGATCTTGTGCCAGACGGTGGTGTAGTTGCCTCGGTCGGTGACTCTGCCCTGTGGCGTGTCGAGTGTCAGGGTGTACGTTCCGACGTCAGTCGCTACGATCGGGCTCGCGACATCGATCCTCGTCGGTGTAAAGCTGAGCGAGGGCGAGGACCCCTTGAAGAAATCGGCGAACGCGGTACGGATCGCACTCGTTCCCGATGCCAGCGGCGCGTTGGAGATCATGACGACTGCGTCGGGCGCGTGCAGCGCGGCGAGTCGATCGGGGTCGTGGGCGTTGAAGGCCGCCATGTACTGGTTCGCGACGGCACGTATCGACGCTTCCTCACTCGCCTGATTGACCATCGTTGTCGCACAGGCGGCAAGCGCGAGGGTCGCGAGCGCGATCGCGCCTCGCATTCGGTTCAAGTCTCTCATGTCACACCTCGGGTGGGATGGTGATTTATCGAGTGGCGGGGACCGGTAGGTTCCCGCCCTTGTACGAAATCGCGCGCGCGTTTCGCTCAGTTGCCGTCGATTGGTTCCGAACCCTTCCCGTTCGGTCCATTCGGAGACGGATCGTTGATCGCCGTTCCGACGCCCGTCTTCCCCGGATGCGCGGGGATGGTGATGAGCACCTCGCCGACATTGTTGTCGTAACGAAGCTCCGCGAACTGGTGACAGAAAGCGGCATCGCCGCGCGCCTTCGCCGCAAAGTCGGTGACGCGAGGACAAGTCCCGTTGGCATCAGGCGCGTACGGCGGGTTGACCGTGATGCGTATGATGTACGGCCCGGGCGGTATTACCGGCTGACCATCGCCGCCGTCGAGGACGAAATACTGCCCGCCAAGGAAGAACCGGTAGGTATCAGTCCAATTGTGACTGATTCCCTGGAAGCCATCGGATGTCTTCGTGCCGCAGCTCAAGTAATTGGGCGGGCCGGGAGGTGCCGTTCCCTCGGATGGCGGGTTCGGATCCGTGTCGAGCATGCAGAATCCTTTCTTTGCCGCTTTCCAGACGTGATGCGTGTTCGGATCGATGAGCTCGTAGAGCGCGTAATGCCGGAAGTGAAAATGGTTGTGACAGGAGGCAAACTCGAATAATCCATCGCTCTGAGGATAGCTCCCGTCCGGTGCCGGCGGGCCCATGTGCTCGCGCGGATTACCCACGAAGTTGTCGGCAGTCCCGATGTTGGGCGTCATCACCGTCATGCGGAGGATGGTGTGGGTTCCTGGAGTGATTCCTCCCTCTTCAACGCTGCACAACGTGGCGGGAAGATCCTCGTCGCGCACCAGCCACTGCTTGGCGGTCGCGTCCGCGTCTACGATCAGGTCCGGCAAACGACCGTCGCCGATGTCCACTCCGCCAGGGTCGTTATGTATGAGTGATGGTCCGGTAGGGAAGCGCTGGCTGACCGATCGCTCGGCGGTCGGGGAACACGCCAGCGCGACGATGGTCAGAATGGCAAGTGACGTAGTTCGCATACACAGCCTCCCAAGGTGAAGCGCGCCGAGGATCCGGGCGGCCAGCAACGATGCGGGCAGGCACCCTTAGTATGCAAGATCGGACTCGCAAATTGGTCGAAATGGTGCTGAGTCAACCTGTTTCGCGAAATCGAAAAGTCGTCTGCGGCAGCGGCATGACCCAATCCGTTGATGGAGGGAGGGCCTTGCTCAGGCTTTCGCGCAACGCCTCCAGATCGGTAGCAGGACTCAACTCGATCGGCAAAGTCTGGGATCGAAAAAAATCTTCCCAGTGACCGATAATCACGTGCTGCGGTTTCAAAACGGCAAGAAGACTGTCGGGTGTGTTCGAGACATTCGTCGAGGTCGCCGCGCACAAGACCGCCACGTCAATTCGACGCTCGGCGAGCACGGCCGGCGGGGGAAATCCAAGTGGCGGTTCGCTCGGAGCGTCCTGAAAATAGATCCTGAAGACAGGTGCTCTGGTGCGATCATCGAGGACGTCGATTATGAAAGCGTACGGCTCACCGAGCTTCCACTCGGCGGCCGTGTGAGGGAGACTGTCGAGATCGGAGTCAATCGTGCCAATCGTAAACGTGTAAACGCGCTTCCAGGCGCGGTAAGTTGGCGCGTGGCCGGCAACCACCGCCATAAACCGGTAGGCACTGTCCGCGGTATAGTACCAGGCGCCTTGACGCCTGGTGGATCCGGCGGTTGCCAGAGAAATGGCCACGACTCTCTTACCACCATTGGCTCGCAGAGTCGAATCGCCCATCAACATGTGACGCACGGAAGGGCCACCATAGATAGTCGCTGACGTTGCGCGGTGCGTTGCGATGTATGGCACGTCCATCAGGTGATCGTAGTGGCCATGCCCAACGAGGATTGCCGTTGCCCGGTCGGCAGATGCGGGAAGAAGTTTTTGAATCGAGCTCGTGTCGGGGGAGATTCGTGGCGTGCTGCGAAGCAATCGCATTACGCGGGGCATCACCTGACTGAGGGACGGGCTGCTGAAAAAAGGCGCGGTCAGCAGCACATGGCCCTGGTGCTCGATCAGCAATCCCGCAACTCCGAGATAGGTGATCGCCACGACGTGGTTTGGATCACCGCAGTCCGCCGGCACACAGCCAAATGGCCGCGGACTCGATTGAATTTGCCTGGAAACAGTGACGGGCGGTCGACATCCAATCAGCAGCAGGAGGAGGGAAACGAGTCGCCGATTTGCTTTCCGCATCGACCTCACGCGTCTAAAGCCCGAGCGTGCGTATCAATCCAGGTGAAGACATTGCACCAGCTCCTGGAAGCGCGGATCTCCGCTTATCCGATCGTAGATCGGTACTCTGATGCCAAAAGCGAGGGTGCAATCGTGAGCCGAGCACGCATTCCCCAGCCATTCGAATGCGGCGTCCTGTTCGCCCAGATTCGAGTAGATCCAGGAGATCATCGTCGGTCCTACGTACATCTGCTTCGAGCGCTCGACTAATTCGCCCAGTATGTTCTCGGCCGCCGCTCGATCACCGGCCATGGCGTGTAGCGTAGCGAGAAGCGCGCGCAGCAAGTTGAGGTCGGGTGAGAGCTCAACGCCTCGCCTCGCGTCGTCGATCGCCTCGTCGAACCTTCCCATCGCGGCAAGAGACAAAGAGATCGCCAGCAAGCCAAGGAATGAAGTCTTATCCCGGTCAAGCGCGCGCTCGCATTCGGTAACAGCCTGTTGATACCGTCGCCCGTGATAGGACACGAGCGCCGCTATCCCATTCGTTGCCGGGGACAGTGGGTCGAGCTCGAGGGCGATGCGTGCTGACTCGGCGGCTGCACGCGGCCTATCGACGGTGCTGAGAAGCCACGCCAGGAAACTGTGTGCGAGCGCGTAACGCGGGTTCAAATCGATGGCGTGGAGCAACGAAGATTCGGCGGCATCCCACTCCCAGTTCAGCAGCTGAACGAAACCGAGCGATGTGCGCGCCTCCGCGAGGTCCGGCGCCAGTTCAACTGCGCGCCGCGCTGCCGCGAGCGCCTTCGAAAGCACGGCGGATGCCGGTAATATCCCCCACAGTCCCGGCACGCTGTAGGCGTCGGCGAGACCCGAGTAAGCGAGCGCATAATCCGGATCCTTGGCCAGCGCTGCTTCATAATGGTGGATCGCTTTTTCCAACCCACGCTTCATGTTCCAGTGATGCCAACAGTAGCGACCGCGCAAATACAGCTCGTAGGCCTCGACGTTTTCGGTTTGCCGCTTCGCCAGCGCTCGATGCTGACTGGGTGTCAGTTTCAGCTCCAGTTGATTGACGATGTTCTGTGCGATTTCGGCCTGGATCTGGAAGACATCCTCGAGTTCTCGATCGTAGCGCTCGGACCAGATCTGGTAACCGTCGCTCGTGTTAACGAGTTGAGCGCTGATGCGGACGCGCCGATCCATTCGCTGCACGCTTCCTTCGAGGATCGTGTTCACGTGGAGGATTTGTCCGATCTCGGCAATCCCGAGCGCCTTCCCCTTGAGAGCGAAGCTGGATGTCCTCGCTGCCACCTTGAGCGTTGGAATTCGCGACAGCGAGTTGATGATGTCCTCGGTCACGCCGTCGGAGAAATACTCGTTATCCGCACTGGCGCTCATGTTGGCGAAAGGCAGCACGCCGATAGATGGCTGCTCCGCTGACGGCTGCTCGATTGAAGATTCGATTGAAGCCGGTTCGGCCGATGTTTGCCGAGACAGGTCGCGAACCAGGTCTTCAGCGCAGCCATAGCGCTCTTCCGGATTTCGGGCGAGGGCTCTCGCAGCCGCTTTGTCGAGCCAAGCCGGAATGTCCTTTCGAGTGCTCGAGGGCGCCGGAGCGGACTCGGTGAATCGCTTTACGAAACCTTCTTTGCCAGCGAAGGGCGGCTTCCCGGTGAGCATTTCGTAGAGGACACATCCGAGGCTGTAGATATCGCTGCGGCCATCGAGTTGATGGTCGCCCAGCAACTGCTCCGGACTCATGTAGGCGGGAGTTCCCGGTCCGCCCATTCCGGTTCGCGTGAGAGCCTGAACTCCGGCCAGGTTGATGGCCCGCGCGATGCCGAAATCGGCAATGACGGCGTGACCGCCGGAGAGGAGAATATTTTCCGGCTTGATGTCCCGGTGGATGATGCCCTGGCGGTGCGCGTAGGAGAGAGCATCCGCGGCTTCACGACATATCTGCACGGCGGTCTCTATCGGAAGCTGGCGCTCCCTGTCGATTCTTGCGCGTAAAGTTTCTCCGCTGACGTACGGCATCAGGTAGTAGAGAAGCGTCTCGACGTGTCCGGAATCATGGAGCGGCAGAATGTTCGGATGTTGCAGACGCGCGAGCATCCGAATTTCGCGAATGAATCGCAACTCGCCGGTCTCCGAGTCTGCGTTCAGGACTTTGAGCGCGACTTGCCGCTCGTGTCTGGCATCGTTTGCCAGATAGACGGTGGCGAATGCGCCTTGCCCGATTTCGCGTCCGATTTCGTAGCGGCCGGCGAGTGCAGCCCGAAGAGGGGCGATCGGGTCGCTCGGAGTCACTGAATTCGCCACGCGTTCTCCTCGCCGATCAGTCGGGGTGATCGGACTCAGGATGACGGTTGGAGTCAGAGGTGGCTCCAATTACCGGTGAGCCACCATAGGTCCGTCCGACTCAGTCGTCAAGCGTTACTGTCTTGGGGTCAGTGGTGTGATCTTTCGACACCAGTGTCCACTCCGGGGAATAACATGCGATTGACCTCCGAAACACCCAGGCGCGATCGTACCGTCCCTCTTCATGGGTTGGTAATCGCAGTCCTCCTTCTCCTGTCGCCGCTTCGGATTGCGATACCGCAATCAGCACCTGTACCCGCCGAGCGTCTCGCCGCGCGCGAATGGTACCGGCAAGCCGCGTTCGGGATGTTCATCCATTGGGGCGTTTACTCCCAACTCGGCGCCGGCGAATGGGTAATGCAAAACAAGGAGATTCCGGTCGGTCCATACGAGTGGCTGGCCTCGGAGTTCAATCCAATCAAGTTCGACGCCCACGAATGGGTGTCGCTCGCCAAGGCCGCCGGAGCACGATACATCACGATTACCTCGCGTCACCACGACGGCTTCTCGATGTTCGCGACGAAGGTCACTCCCTACAACATCGTCGACTGGACTCCGTTCAAGCGCGATCCGCTCAAGGAGCTGGCGGACGAATGCGCGCGGCAGGGAATCAAACTTTTCTTCTATTATTCGCAGCTTGACTGGCACCATCCCGACTATTTTCCGCGCGGGAGGACCGGCCACGCTACCGGCCGACCGGAGAGTGGCGACTGGACGCGCTACATCGCGTTCATGAATCAGCAGCTCAGCGAGCTGCTCACCCAATACGGGCCGATCGGCGGCATCTGGTTCGACGGAATGTGGGACAAGCCCGACGCCGATTGGCACCTCGCCGATACGTACGGACTAATTCACCGACTCCAGCCGGCGGCGCTGATCATTCCGAATCATCACGGCGCTCCACTTCCCGGCGAGGATGTGCAAACGTTCGAGCAGGATCTGCCGGGCGCCAACACTGCCGGATTCAACACCACCACCATCGGTGCGCTGCCACTCGAGACGTCGCTCACCATGAACGATTCGTGGGGCTTCAACATCACCGATCGTCATTGGAAGTCGATCCCGGAGATCATCGCCTACCTGGTGCGCGCCGCGGGAAGCAACGCCAACCTTCTCCTCAACATTGGCCCGCGCCCGGACGGCACGATTCAACCGGAAGCCGCCCAACGCCTGCGCGAAGTGGGAAAGTGGTTGCAGACTTATGGGACATCCATCTATAACACGAGTGGCGGTCCGATCTCACCACGCCCGTGGGGTGCCACCACCCAGCGGGGAGATACTGTATTCGTGCACGTGCTGGACTGGCGTGATCGTCTGCTCGCCATACCGCTTGTCGGACGGCGCGTAACCCGAGCTACGATGCTGGTCGGGGGCGCTGCTCTGGATTTCGAGCAAACGTCGGATGGCCTGAGGCTGACGTTGCCAAATGACAGCGCCGGTGAGCCGGACCGGGTGATCGTCCTCCGTACTGCCAGAGCGATTTCCGCAATTGGTTCAATTTTTTCGAAAAAATTGAACCAATTTTGAAATTAGTCGTCATCAGCCTGACGGTGTGCGGCGCGAGGATTCGCCTCCATCGAGCGAGTTGTTGACACCCCTGGCGGCGATATGCTAATACTCGGCGTCGTCTCAGGAGCCATCATGAACGCCGACATGGGCACTTTCCGAGTCAGCGTCGAGATTGAGAATCCCCTTAACCCCGGGGTAAGGCGAACAATTCATTCGGTACTGGTCGACACCGGCGCGGAATTATCGTGGTTACCCGCTGAGTTGCTCGAGTCGCTCGGAATCGAGCGTTACTCGCAGTCGCGCTTCCGGCAAGCGAACGGGACTATTCTTGAGCGCTGGACTGGCGCGGCGTTCGTGCACGTCGCAGGCAAACGAACCGCCGACGATGTTGTATTCGGCGAGCCGGGCGATCTCGTGCTGCTGGGAGCTCGCACTCTCGAAGGACTGAACCTTCGGATAGACCCCGTCACCTGGCAATTGGTGGACGCCGGACCGGCGCCAGCAGCCGTCGCCTGAAAAGCGGCGACGCCGACCTAGGGCGTTGTGGCCTTCGGTGAGACGCCGGGTCGGGGCGAACTGGCGCGAGCATTCAGTACACAACTGATCGACTCCTTCGCGCCTTTCGTCGCCATGCTGATCCCGGTAGTCGAGCTGTCCCCTACCGGCGCCCATTTGGTGTATTTCTTCGCCTGGGGCGAGAGCGAGTAAATCAGCCCGGGCTTGGCGACATCGGTGGTGAGCCACGTGCCAACGACTGCCTCACCGCTGGGCGCGACAATGTCTGCCGACAGGAAGTAGGCGGGCACCTTCACGCCGCTGGAGTCGATCGTTCGATCCGACTTGATCGCCCAGGCATTTGCCATCCGGAAATCCGTTCTGATCAGTCCGCCCGCGAGATCCGGCATCAGATCGGACGAGAACTGGAGGCACGCACTCGGTGGAGGAGACGATCCTTTGCAACTTGCCGCGAAAATCATCACCAGCGCGGCGAGGCCAATCCGACCGCGCGCTCGTTTCTCTTGCGATCCGCGCGATGTTATGCGCAGAATTGGGTGTGTCGGCGGGACATCCGATATCCCACTGCCTTTAGCGGAGGTCGTCATGCGGAAAGTCATTTTGGTTCCAGCACTCCTTTGCGGAATGGCCGTCATCGCGAGCGCACAAACGAAGATAACCGGGAAGTTGACTTGCGCTAAGCCGAGTGTGAACGAGATGGCTGGCTATGGGCCCCAGATGATCATGTTCCAGAGGGCGAATTGTACGTGGACGACGCCTTTCACGATCGACGGTAGCAAACCTGGCCGGACCGTGGACGCTTCCATAGGGGACATGAACGGCTCGAGCGTCAGAGCTCACGGGTACAGTACGAGCGTCATGGACAACGGTGACAGCACCTTTGTTCGCTACGAAGGAACATCACAGATGAAGAAAGATGGCTCGGGCACCATCAAGGGAACGTGGAAGTACGTGCGAGGCACCGGGAAGTTCAGTGGCATCAGTGGAAGTGGCACTTACAAAGGCCAGACCGCTGCCGACGGTAGCGGGTGGGCTGACATCAGCGGTCACTACTCGCTCGGGAAGGGAAAGGCGAAGAAGACGTAACCCGCCGGGTCACGCTGTCCGCTATTTCTTCACCCTCTGATAGGTCCCGACCAGCTCGACGTCGCCGACGAGATGGCCCTCCATCGCTTTCACCAGCTCCGCCTTAGTTGGGTTCTTCAGGCCCCGCAGTTCGGTGTCGAGCGCATACAGCTTGAAGAAGTAGCGGTGCCTGCCGATGCGAGGACACGGGCCACCATAGGTCTGCTTACCCCAATCGTTAGTGCCGTGCTGGGCGTGAACTGGTAATACGGTCGCACCATTCAGCGGCAGCTTCCGGGTAATCGGAGAGATGTTGTAAACGACCCAGTGGGCGTAGACGCGTTCCGGCTTGGCGGGATCCGGAGAATCCGGATCGTCCATTATCAGCGCCAGGCTTTTCGTACCGTAGGGAGTGTCGGACCAGGCCAGGGGCGGCGAGACATCATCGCCATCGCAGGTGTACTGCGCTGGAATCGATCCGTTGTGAGCAAACGCGGGGGAGATGAGCTTGAAAGTCATAAAGCCCCGGCCGAGATCGTTGCAGCAATATGGCCGCGAAGGCGAAGCTGTCAACAACGAACGCCTGCTAAGAATCCGACGCGACGTAAACCGCGGCGCCGATCACTAGTAGGCCGCCGATGATTCCATAGGGGCCGAGGACATCGTGCAGGACCAGCACGCCCAGTATGGCGCCGACTACCGGCTCGAGATTGATGAATACTCCCGCCTGAGACGCGGGCACTTGCGACAGTCCCCAATTCCACAAATAGGTCGTGACAGTCGTCGCCAGCAGTCCCATCGCGGCGACCGATATCCAGGTCAGCGCAGTCAACCGAATCGGCAGCGCTCCCTCTGTGGCAAAGACCCAGATTGCCAGCATTGGCGTTCCCGCCGTCATCACGTAGGCGCTCGCACTCACTGGGGAGTAGCGTCCCGATTTCATCAGCGCCTGGACGATGAGAATCCACGCTACTGCGGCGATCAGTGAGACGGCAACAAGGAGATCACCGGCCAGCGATGCCTGTGCGCCTGCTTCTCCCGTCGATGCACCGAATGCGATCAACGCTGCGCCAAGTGTCGATGCGAAGAGCGCAATCCATCTTCTGAGCTTCACGTGCTCGTGGGCGAAGAGCGCCGATCCCGCCGCCAGCAGCACTGGCAGCATCCCCACCATCAGCGACGCGTGCGAGACAGTGGTGCGCGCGAGTCCCGCGAATTGAACGAGAAACTGGATGGGAACGCCGACCAGCGCCGCCGTTAGAATCAGCGCCAGGTCCTGCCGGCGAATTCGTGTCGCTGGATTTCGTAAACCTCGCCACACTCCCGGCGCGAAGCCGAGCGACGCGAAGAGAAATCGATAGAGCACCATCTGCCCCACCGAAAGCTCGGCGAGCGCCCATTTCCCGAATAGAAATCCGGTGCCCCAGAGGCATCCGGCTGCGGCCAGCGCGGCGAATGCGCGACCCCGTGAATTCGTCGTCAACAGCTCGCGTGTCTGATTTGCGTTGTGAGAATGGCTGCCACCGTGGCAGCCATCGCTATTACAGGCGGAATAAGGTACATCTATAGTAGGCAGCGCGGGTTAGGCCACCGCTTGAGCTGCCCCTCGGCAAGACGTAACCCCCCACGTGCGGTACGTTGACGCAGGTCGTTCCTCCTTGTTGACAGCGCGGAATGCGCATCTCCAGGCCTGAGGTAACGACCAATGACGACGTCTTCCATTTCTTCGGTCATCGAGCAGCAAACGCGATGGGCCAGAAGCAAAGGGTTCGAGCCAAAAAACGCGTACCTGATGTCTCTCGCCGACAATCTGCGGCAGCAGCTGTCTGACGGTGCCCTCAAGGATTTTGAAAGAGGCAACGGTGGCGAGCTGCGCGAACGCGGAATTCGTCCACCGAAAATGCGCGCGCTACGTTCGTCTGCCGCTCTGAGTGCCAACGTCTTCGACTATTGGCGCTCGCACGATCCCGCTCCTCTTCAACAAGCGCTCAAACTGCGCGATAAGATCACGAGGATCAGCTTCGAGGAACACTTTCCAACCGGACTCAAGGGCAATCCGCCGAATGTCGACGTGTTACTCAAGCTGGAAGGAGCTCACTACGTGGCGATCGAGAGCAAGTTCACCGAGTGGCTTTCTCCGCGAGACCGAATCCTCGACCCGAAATATTTCCCTGGCAGTGAAGAGCTGTGGACGCGGCAGAATCTCCCCAATTGCCAGGCACTCGCCATCGGTTTCCGGGAGCTCGGGCCGTTCAAGTTCCTCGATGCGCCGCAGCTACTCAAGCACGCGCTCGGCATCGCCAGAAAGAAAATGGGCACGTATGAGCTGCTCTACATCTACTTCGATTGGAAATGTCCTGAGGGTGAGATCCACGCCGACGAGGTGACTCGATTCGGAGATCTCGTTGGAAACGAAATCCAGTTCCGGGCGCTGACTTATCAGGAGCTCTTCAAGCGTCTCGACCATACCGCCCGACCGGATGATGCCGCGTATCTCGAGTATCTCCACGCCCGGTACTTGGGAAGCTAGAGGAAAGGGGGAAGAGGGAAGCGGGAAGAGGGAAGCGGGGCGTGGCAGTCAGGACGTCCCTCGTCCTCGTCCCTCTTCCCTTGTTCCTCTTCTCGCCTCCCGCCTCCCGCTTCCCTCTTCCCTCTTCCCGCCTCAAGGAGTTTCCAGTGTTCACTTCAGCGCAATCAATGAACGACGAGCTGACAGAGCGATACCGTGCGGCGTTCGAGAGTTGGCCCGCAGTTGCCAATCTTCACCACAGCATCTCGCAGCCGCAGCTGATGAGAATTCCCGACAGCTACGTGTCGTCTGACGTTCGCCTGATGATCGTCGGCCAGGAGACCGGCGCATGGGGACGCGACGAGGATCCCACTACCGAACAGGGAAGAAACGAGTTGCGGAACGAGTACACCGACTTTGATCTGGCGCTCAAGACTACGTGGCGCACGAGTCCATTCTGGGAAGCTGCTTATCAAATCAGAGACAGGTTGAATCCCGGGGGCGCCGAGAACGGTTTTCTCTGGACAAACCTGATCCCCGTCTCGGAGCAATTGCCGAGTGGAAGGTTCGGCCGACCATCCAGCGCAGTAGCAGACGCAGTGTGCGCCCTTGGTTTGGTGGCGGCTGAAATCGAAATCGCGCGTCCGCACGTGGTAGTGTTCTTTACGGGTAAGTCGCGTGACGAGGTGATACGAAGAGCGTTTCCGGGTGTTTCGTTCATCGACGTCGCTCAGGACATAGTCTCCGTCAAAGGATTGCCCGGAGCGCCCGTTGCATACCGCACCGAGCATCCCCACACGCTTTGGCGGATGAAGCGGGAAAGCGTAATCGATCAAATCGCCAATCTTGCACTACAGGCGATGACGGCAAGCAAAGGCGAAAGGGCTGAAGTCCTCAGCTAGAGCGGGAAGCGGGAAGAAAGAAGAAAAAAAAGAAGAGGGAAGAGGGATATGCCGCACGTCCCTCTTCCCTCTTCCCGCTTCCCGCTAACCTTACACCGTCGTCGACAACGAATCGTAGTTGTACGTCTCGATCGTCGGCTTGCCGACCATCACCGGGCGGAGCGTCTTGTCCACCTGAGGATAGGTCGCGGATTCGTACTTACGTGCCGAATCCAGGTTGTTCCAGACGCTGATTGCGAGAACGTGCTGATCGTCCGTGAACAACAGCTCGTTCCTGAATCCGTCCTGCTTTTTCAGAATTGGAAGCACGTCATTTCTGAATATCGTATGGAACTCTTCGTTCTTGTCCGTCGCGATGTCGAAGCGAACGCTGCGCGCGACTTGCCCTTTGTTGATCTTCTGCATTTTGCATCTCCCAAACACCCCGCCGGAATTCGCCGATCCTGCGTTGCGAGGATCTACCACAGAACGGCAACGCGAGAGGCCTAACTCGGGCGCCCAATCCATTTCAAATTGTACAGAGTAGTACTGCACTATTGGGCCCGAAAAGGCGATTTCGGAGCATTAAGTTGTAAGTCGCGCGGCACACGCTCATCAGCTGGCACAGGACGCTTCAGCTATGTGCGCCCTCTTTGGCGGGAGCTGAAGGAGGGAAGAGGGAAGAGGGAAGAGGGAAGAGGGAAGCGCGCTTCCCGTAATCCGTAACCCGTAACCCGTAACGCGTTACCCGTTGCCCGTTGCCCGTTGCCCGTTGCCCGTTGCCCGTTGCCCGTTGCCCGTTTGCCGTTTCCCGTTTCCCGCCTCCCGCCTCCCGCCTCCCGCCTCCCGCCTCCCGCCTCCCGCCTCCC